>Ga0180437_10002501_pt1 | contig 29166 bp, 21 predicted proteins | sample SS_ome_4_FD_132410 | JGI IMG/M metagenome (GOLD analysis project Ga0180437, IMG submission 132410) | Hypersaline lake sediment archaeal communities from the Salton Sea, California, USA - SS_3_D_1 metaG | ecosystem: Environmental > Aquatic > Non-marine Saline and Alkaline > Hypersaline >...
CTATTATGGCCTCTACTCCAACGCCCATAGGGGAAAGATGCGGAAGGCTGGGGCTCAACCTTCTCATCCTCCGGTCATCGAAGATGATCTCTCGTATGTGCCTGCCAAAGGCTGGGTCGAAATGATCCGCAAGGTTTACGAAATTGATCCTCTGTTATGTCCCTTTGATTTGAAGGTTTTGGGTGAATTGTGCTGCTTTTTGTGTTTTGACCTTGGCGTTTTGGGTGTGATATCCTTAGTTCAGTATGCTAACAGGTGGGTATTGAGGAAAATGGTGAGGGATTTGCCGCAAGCGCAAAAACGAATTTCCTATCCCTAAAAAAAGACTAAGGGAGGGGAACGCTATGACTTCACTCATACCGCAGCGAATCTACGGGATTAGCAGTGGCTGCTTTGATGATTTGGTTGCTAATGGTCGAAAGTGAGATAAGCATAACCAGGGTGCCGGACAACAGTAAAACATCTATTCCGATGTGGATCCTATAGGCGAAAGCATGAAGCCACTTAGGGCTTGATGTTGTGGTGTTTTAACGCTATAATGTTATAACGTTACACAGGAGGTTAGGCATGTCTGAATACACCAAAAGGGCGACTGTTTACTTGGACCCCATGCTGCATAAAGCTTTGCGAATTAAAGCGGCTGAGACTTCCCGTTCTATATCTGATTTGATCAATGAAGCTGTACGGTTTTCCTTGGCCGAAGATGCAGAAGATTTAGCTGTTTTCACAGAAAGGAATGGCGAACCTCTTCTCGCTTTTGAAGAGGTTCTGGAAAAGTTAAAAAAGAATGGCCGGATATAAAATCTTTTTCCGCCGATCCGTTTTGAAAGATCTGGCAAAAATTCCAAAAAATGAACTCCAACGTATTATAAAAAAGATTGAAAAACTCACACATGATCCAAGACCACAGGGATGTGAAAAAATCTCAGGACAGGATCGTTTCAGGATCCGCCAGGGGAATTACAGAATCATCTACTCTATCCAGGATGATGAATTGACCATATGGGTTGTCAAGATCGGTCACAGACGAGAAATCTATCGCAAACTTGGAAAAGATAAATCCTACGGAAAAATCCATGAATAAATGGATGTAAGGCTTTTTAAAAATTTATAGGATATTGTTAAAATAGAATTTAAGTAGAATGGCTGGGGAGCAGGGATTCGTGACCCCCTGTTTTCCTAAGTTTTTTGATATCAAGCAATTGCGCTCAATTTTATTGAAAACACGTTTTTTTTCTTTGTGTGTCGTCAAAGGATTTGGACAACAGCAATCGATTAGCTAAGCTACGGTCTCGCATCTCATCATACCCTTAGTTTGTGCTCTCCATCAAGGCCATTGTTTGATTCAATCTCCTTCTGTGTTTCATAGTCTTTGTTTTTGTCTATTTTCTCTGTTCCAGGATTTCGTGGTCTCTGCCAAAGTATTTATCACTCGGTGTGATATTATCTATGGCTTCATGGTAGCGGTGGTTGTTGTAATATTCGACCCATTCTCCAATCCGTGCTTCTAACTCTCTTGGGGAATAGTAGAGATCGAGGAGGATCAGATTTTTCATGGACCTGTGATAGCGTTCGATTTTCCTCTGGGTCATCGGGTGATAAATCTTAGAGCGGATATGTCGCATCTTATGATCTTCTAGATATCTTTTCAGCTCTGCGGCAATAAAACACGATCCGTTATCCGATAGCAAACGGGGTTGCTGATAGACATGGACATGGTTGACTCCGGTTTTGGCAATCGCTATGTCCAGAGTCCTCGTGACATCCTCTGCCATCATGGTCTGACACAGCCTCCAGGTAATGATATACCGTGAATAATCATCCAATACCGTGGAGAGATAATACCATCCCCAGTGAATGATCTTCAGGTAAGTAAAATCCGTCTGCCAGAGCTCGTTGATCCTGGTTGTAGGGTGTTCAAACTTACCCTTGGCAGAGATGACTGTATAAACCGGGGAAGTTACTAGATTCCTAGCCTTAAGGATGCGATCGCCTCGCTTGTGGTCTCGGCCCTGACCTGGCTGTGGACAATGAAGCCTGTATGAAAATCTAACTCTCAAGCTTTCTATTCTTATTCTTTAAATATCTCTAAAAATTTATGAGGAGATAATATTTTTATTCTCATATATTGGCCAAAAGATTCCAGAGCTTTGTCTCCGGCTATGATATATCTGGCTTTTAGAGCCACAGCGCACTCAATGAATTTGTCATCCTCAGGATCTTTCTCAATGAGATTCAGGTCAGGTGTCTTCTTTGAAAACAAAATATGGATGCCTTTGGCAAAAAAGGCTAACAATTCTTCTAGCTCGACTTCATCCTTTAAACCTAGCCGCTGGAGAACCTGGATGTATTCCTCCAGAATGCTGTCTGAGAGACAGAGCGTGAGTTTACCTGTTTTCCAAAGGTCAATAATTTCTTTTGGTTTTCCTCCAAAAAAAGAGGAAACAAAAATATTGGTGTCAATAACCACTTTCATTTCTGTGATTCTCTGACCTGTCTCACCATTTCAGGTATATCTTTATGCTGGATCCCTTTGGATTTGAGTTTTTTCCCTGTTCTTGACCATAGGTCATCAATATAAACTCCTATGTCTCGGTCTTGAATGTAATCTTTAATTAACTCTCTGACCACCTGAGAGGTGCTTTTTCCCTGATTCCGGGCAATTTTATCCAACTTTTCCTTTGTTTCTGACGGCAGCCGTATGAGCATCTGGGATGTCATTTGAACCTCCTTTTTATATCACGTATATAATATATATCACATATATCAATCAGTCAAGTTTGACATAAAAAATAAAGGTTCTTTTAATGATTTAGGGCACTATTTTAAGCGAAATGTATTTCCCTTCTCGCTTCAGGAGCCTGATGTTTTTCCCCTGTTGGACATTATCGTCAAGAGAATCATACAGCATGACATTCCCCGGCTCCACAGCCTCTTTGTGGAGGAAATTTCTTTGATCGAACGGAATCGAATTCTACTATCTGAAAAGCACAAGGGAAAAAAATCTCCGATTTTTGGGTCGATCTGGGCGGCAGAGAAATCATTATCGAAATCGGTGATCTTCTCGCATCATACGGAAGTTATCGGGGACAGGCGGCCGAGGAGAGTGGAGAGAGGGCCGAGTCCATCTTGAACCTATTGATTTTGATGCTTTCGGTGATTTGTGCTGCTTTTTTTATCTGTTGAGTTCTTCCCAGATATTTTTCACGGTTTCCATGAAAACGGGATAAATGATTAGGCGGCGGAAGGGCATTATGAGCTGCAGATAAAATTTGCCGAAATCCCCTCTCGGTTTGGCATATACCGCCAACTGCGACGTATAAATATGATCGGACTTATGAACCCAGCCGAAGTGCATCAATGCATGGGCAGGATCGATCGAGAGTTCCATCAGCAACTCTTCTTTGTAAAAATAAACGATCTGCCATGTGCTGTTGTCATAGTCCGATATCCCCAATTCCAAAAGCGATAGGCTCTGCTCCCGGTCTTTTTTTGATAGTCTGTCTTTGACGCTCGTCTCCCGGCAGCCCGGGATCGGGAGGGTGTTGATATTTTTATCCAGGCCGAAAACCTCTCCCATTTGCATCCTGAGATAGACCAGCACCTGGGCGGCCAGGAATTTGAGCGATGAAGATCGGCGGTTTTTTTCCGGGGGCGGCTGCCTCATCATCTTGAGAAAAAACAAAAAATCCTGACCTTTGGATCGATCCGCCGCTATCGGAAATTCCCATACATCGAGAAGCTCGAAGTCTTTGGCGATTTCGTGGACTTTCCAGGGCTGTGCATAATGGGATTGATTTTTGTGCTGGGAAAATTCAGAAGCATAAGCAGCGGAATGATTTTCTGTATGAGCGTGCTGCATGAACGCGATCATAAACACCAGAACAAGAACTTTTTTCATTTTACTTTATGCTCAATTTTGGCAGGACTAACACGCGTGATTTCCCCGGCCTCGCCTTGCTGCCCATATTCATCTGGACCGGGCGATCCGGAACCCGATATTGTTGCAGCGGTTGAATGATTCCCAGCCGAACCGGGCCGATGCGCGTAGTTCATCCGCATCACCGGCCCATCGCCCTCCCCGGGCTGCCCGTCTCATCACACCGTCAAAATCTCCGGTTTTGTAAGGATCGACCTGGTCTTCATCCTTGTAAAGGGTGGCATAGTCGCTGCACCATTCCCATACGTTCCCGCTCATATCGTGCAATCCCAGGCTGTTGGGGGCAAAGGATCCTATGGGGATTATCCGATTCCGGTATTCTCCTATCTCAGCGTATGCATATTTGGTATCCTGTGCGTTAAAATTGATCTCTCCGGATCTGGCCGTGTTTTTTCCATTCCCGAATCTGACCTTTTTCCCCCTTTCCCGGGCCGCGTATTCCCATTCCGCCTCGGTCGGCAGCCGGTATCCCTTGACTTCGGCCAGATCGGTTGTCACCTGCCCGTGCTCGTCGATGAGATCTCCGGTTTCCTCGTCATAGGCTGGCGGAAATCCCTCCCTTCGGCTCAGCCAGTTGCAGTAGCGGATGGCATCGTTCCAGGATACGCATGTCACGGGGTCCGTTTCCGTTTGTTCGTAGTGAGGATTCTGCCAGTTCATACCCGACTCGTATGTCCAGGAGAGGGATTTTGCGAAACAAAAGCATCCGCTGTAGGATAGGGCTTTTCTGATCAGGCGGTTGTATTCTGTGATATCCTTTTCGGAGCCGCTCATCAGTTCCGTAAGCCTGTCAAAGATCTTTTTTTGCTCTTCTTCGTTTCGTTCGCCTTCTGCTGACGTGATATAGCCGGTCTCATCCACGAACGTCCGGAAATTCTTCACCGTAACCTCGTATTTCCCGATATAAAAATCGCTTAACCGGACCTGGTGCACGGGCTTTTCATAGGGTTTCCCCTCATCGTATTGATCGCCCATCAGAAAAGTCCCCCCTTCGATCAAGACCAGGCTTTCGGCCTCGTTCACTTTTTTGCAGCCAAGATAGAAAAGGATCAAAAAAACGAGACAAACGATGAATATCACAAAAACGGATTTCTTCATGATTCCTCCTGCAAGCATGTTCGAATCATGACCACAGAACTGTACAAAATGGTCTCCGTCAAAAATAAGTTTTGAGAAGGAATGTGTATATAGGAAATACGGTCTATTTTTGAAAATAGCCGGATTTTCTCATTTCCGAAACCGTGTTCCAATGGAAGAGAACCATGCGAGGGGCGGGAACTTAGATCGCGATTTCCGTTTATTGCCGTGATCTATCCAGATGGTCTCTCAAAAGGCTTGCTATCTGAAGCCGGTTTTTGACATGGAGCTTTTGATAAATGTTGTGGATATGGTTTTTAACCGTGTGGTAGGAGATAAAAAGCTCTTTTTCGATATCTCTTGTTCTTTTCCCTTTCAGGAGCAGCATAAGGATTTCGCTTTCTCTCCGGGTTATATTGTGTTCATCGAAGAAACTGTCCAAATCCCCTTCGTCGATCCGTGGCAGCGCGATATCGACATGGTGTTTTTTCAGGTATATTCCCAGATAGACCAGCGGAAGGATATTGAAACTGAAATGAAGGATAAGAAAAAAATAAAGAGTCGGCTTGATCACCTGGAGGAACAACACGGCATAAGAGGCCAAAATTATAAAATACATCAGGCCGATGGTCGATATCGCCTTGCCCCTTTTTTTATCGGTCACCTGTCGGGATTTTACAAGAAGGTAGGAGGTTGCAGCCAGAAGAGTGATCCCTTCCAAAAGATATGTGACGGCCCATATTCCCTTCAGAAGGCTGTTATCTCGGGTGGAGAAAGATCTTCCTGCGACGAACATGTAAACGAGGATCAAAATCCCCCAAAACACGAAAAAAACGTTTCTGAAGCTTTTGGGGAACCGTTTGTCGATGAGCCCGGTTGCAAAGTTTATGAACATGAACAGCATGACCGGAATAAAGGGATATACGAGAAATCCCAGCACTTGTGTCACCAGGTCTTTGGATTCGAAGGAAAAGAAGAGAAGCTGGTTATTGAGGTAGATCCCGAACAGGTAAAAGAAACCCAGTATGTTGTGGACGATGATGTAATATAAATAGAAATAAAGGAATTTTAGCCTGAATTTATCGTACAGCCTGAAAGAAAAAGAAACCGTGGCCACACATAACAGGAAAATGAGAACGTAGCTCCCGATCAATGGCACGTTCATGGTCTTTACACCGTGATGACGACCTTTCCCTTGGCGTGGTTTTCGATCAAATACCGGAAGGCATCGGGGGTCTCGCTCAGCGGATAAGTCCTGTCGATGACAGGCGCGAGCTTGCCAGATTCGATGAGATCCTTCAGCACGGCCAGGTCCTTGCCGTTGCCAGATGTCAAAAACGGGCGTCCCTGCCTGCCTGTGAACGAGGATAAGAAATAGGCTTTGAAAACGTAGCCCATTCCGCCGTGGCCGCTGTTGGGGATGATCTTACCTTGAGGAGCGAGCGCGCGTCTGAGGTCCCGGAACGTCCGGTTCGCGACATTATCGAGGATAAGGTCGTAACGCTTCCCGCTTTGCGTGAAGTCCTCCCTGGTGTAATCGACGACGTGGTCGGCGCCGAGCGAACGGACCAGATCCCCTTTCGTTGTGCTGCATACACCGGTCACTTCCCCTCCTAAAGCCTTGGCTATTTGAACGGCAAAGGTTCCCACTCCTCCCGAAGCGCCGTTGATCAAGACCTTCTGACCCGGCTGCAGTTTTCCTTTATCCCGAAGGGCCTGGAGGGCGGTAAGGGCTGCGGTGGGCACCGCAGCGGCCTGCTCGAAGGTGAGGTTGGCCGGTTTTAACGCGAACTTATCGGCATCGGCGCTCACATACTCGGCGAAAGCGTGGTTGCAAGCGCCGAACGCTTCGTCACCCGGTTTGAACCGCTCCACGTTTTTTCCGACCGCCTCGATGCGCCCTGCCACATCCCAGCCAAGAATATAGTTCTTAGGTTTAGGGAATCCGACAGACATGCGAACGAGCCAGGGGGAACCTTTGATCGAAAAGTAATCACCGGCGTTGATGGACGTTGCATGGACACGTATCAGCATGCTGTCATCGGTGACAACCGGCCTGTCGACCTCTCTGAGCTCGAGAACCTCCGGCGAGTCGTAACTGTTTTGAACGACCGCTTTCATGAATCTTCCTCCTGATGTGTCAGGCTTTATCATTGTGCCCCACGGTGATGACGACATTTCCCTTTTTGTGCCCCTTTTCGACATACCTGTGCGCTTCGACGATCTGCTCCAACGGATAGCGTCTGTCTATGACCGCCTTTAGCTCCCCTGCCTCGATGAGCTCTTTGAGGAAGATGAGAGCTTCAGGAGTTATGTCGAGTCCGGAACCGGAATCCTTCATGACGTTAAGATAGATCCCTGTCTTCTTCAAAGACTTTTTTCCACGCGAAGACGAAAGTTTGCCGACTGCGTCGAAGATGACATCGTATGTTTCGCCGCTTTGAGTAAAATCCTCCTGGGTATAATCGACGACCTTATCGGCTCCCAGGGATTTCACCATTCCTAGATTCGTGGTGCTGCAGACTCCGGTGACTTCCGCCCCAAAGTGCCTGGCCAGCTGCACCGCATAGGTCCCGACACTTCCGGAAGCCCCATAGATCAAGGCTTTTTGTCCCTTCTGAATTTGGGCCTTTCTAAGACAAGACAATGCCGTGATTCCTCCCGACGCAGTACCGGCTGCGGCTTCCTCGAAGGTCATGTTGGAAGGTTTCATGGTCACCATCCCGATCCTGGCATTCCCCCCTTCTCCGGGAAGACACGCGTACTGGGCATAAGCGCCGAAAACGAAACCGTTGGATGCAAAAACCTGGTCGCCTTTTTTGAACCGCTTTACATCTTTGCCTACGGCTTCGATCTCTCCGGCCAGCTCCATTCCCAGTATCGGCCTTTTTGGCCTTCTGATACCTAAATAGATCCGGAAGGGGATTTTTTGCCAGAAAGGGACGTCGAAGCTGCGGACTCTCACATCCCCTATGTGGCAAGTCGTGGCATATATCTTTATCAGGACTTCATTGTCTTTGGGCTCAGGCTTTGGAACCTCTTTGAGCTCGAGGACTTCCGGAGGTCCGTATTTCGTGCACAGGACTGCTTTCATTTGGTGATCCTTTTTTTTGGTTATCTCCTTTTAACATCCTGATAGAAGATTTGCAAATCCAGAATGACAAGGTCAATGGCTCCTCGTTGACAGCGAGTTTTTTGTTATGCTATAAAAAACGCGAGCCAAAAAAAGGGATAAAACAAAATTTCGATGCCGCAGCCTATTAAAAGTATCAAGCAATACGAAATCCTCTCCCTTTTAGGCAAGGGGGGGATGGGAGAAGTCTATCTGGCACGCGACACCATGCTCGATAGGAATGTCGCCATCAAATTTCTTCCCGAAGCCGTTCACAAAAGCGTAAAAGCCCAGGAGCGATTTCTTCGAGAAGCCAAGGCCGCGGCCGGGCTCGATCATCCCTTCATCTGCAAAATTTATGAGGCAGGCGATGCCGAAGGCAAGTCGTATATTGTCATGGAATATGTGGAAGGCCGGACCTTGAAGGATAGGATCGCGGCGGACCCGCTGACCTTGAAAGAGTCGCTCCAGATATGCCTCGAGATATCAGAAGCTCTGGAAGTCGCTCACAAGAAGGGAATCGTCCACCGGGATCTCAAGCCCTCCAACCTCATGTGTACCCCGCAGGGCCATGTAAAAGTCATGGATTTCGGACTGGCCAAGCATGTCCAGACCGAAGAGGAGCCTCCGGAAGAGAAGTCGAGCATGACAAGGGCGGTGACCGAAACCATGACCCAGCCTTCGATCACAGGAGAGGGCACCGTGGTGGGGACGGTGGCCTACATGTCACCGGAGCAGGCGAGAGGCGAAAAAGTGGATTCCCGTTCCGATATTTTTTCGCTGGGAATCATTTTTGCCGAAATGGCCCTGGGCAGACATCCCTTCAGGCGGGAATCGACTGCGGATACTCTGAGCGCGGTCATCCGGGACAATCTGCCGGCCGTCAATATCCGTCCGAAGATCGTCAATCCGATGCTCAGCCGGATCCTCCATAAAGCGCTAGCCAAAGGCCCTTCGGACCGATACAGAGAGATCGGGGAATTCGCCGCCGATGTCCGCGCTCTCCTTGCGAGAGTCTCACCCGGGCCGTGGCCTTTGTTGTCTAAAGTAGGGGCTTTGGCAGGGGGGATCGCGCTGCTGGCAGTTGCCGGGTATTTATTATTCAGGCCTGATCCCACTCCCGGTCCTGCACCGAAACCGGTCTCTGTCCTGGTGGCCGATTTTGAAAACAGGACCGGCGATCCTCTATTCGACGGGGTTCTCGAGCAGACCTTTATCCTGGGGCTCGAGCAGGCCCCTTACATGAATATTTCCTCGAGGTCAGAGGCCAGGACAAAAGCGGTTCAGCTCGATCCTGATTCGGACGGCCGTTTCGACCTGCGTTTGGCCCAGCTCATCTGCCGCAGCAGCGGGATCCCTGTGGCCATCGAGGGTGTGATCGAAAAGACAGGAGAAATTTACACCTTTGAAGCCCGCGCGGTCGATCCTTCGAACGGCAAAGAAATGGCACGGGAGCCTCTCCGCAGGATCAAGAAAAAAACGGATATCCCCCAGGCCGTTATAGAAGCGGGAGTGCGGCTGAGCTCGAAGCTCGGCGGGATGACGGAAGAAGCCGTGGAAAACATCACCCGGGAGACATTTACCACATCTTCTCTCGAGGCTATGAAAGCCTATGTGAGGGCCCAGGAGCTGGCGAAGGCCGGAAATCAACCGGAGGCCATTTCCGAGTACGAAAAAGCGATCGCCGAGGATCCCGGATTCGGGCGTGCCTATGCTGGGCTCGCTGTCATCTTTTACAACAGGGGAGACCGCCAGAAAGGCCTGGAATATCATGAAAAAGCCCTGGCGCTGCTCGACCGGATGACCGACCGCGAAAAATACCGGACGCGAAGCATATGGTACCTGATGACCGGAAATTACCAGAAGGCCGTCGAGGAGTGCGGAGCCCTCATCGAACAGTTCCCGGCCGATTCGGCCGGCACCGCCAATCTTGCTCTGGCTTATTTCTTGGCCAGGGATATGGCCAATGCCGTTGAATTCGGCAAGCGGCGGCTTGAACTTGGAGAATATGACACCAGCGCACATTATAATCTCGCCTGGTATTATCTCGGTGCCGGGGAGTTCGAAAGCGCGGAAAACGAGGCTTTGAAGGTCATCGAAAAAAATCCTCAGTACACGAAATCCTATGTCATTCTGGCCCTTGCGGGGTTGGCGAGAGGAGAAGTGGAGCAGGCCGCAGAGTATTACGATAATCTGGCGTCCCTCGGGGATCTGGGGCGCTCCCTGAGCTCGGCCGGGCTTGCGGATATCGCGATGTATGAAGGCCGATGGGAAGATGCCTTGACCATACTCGAGGAAGGGATCGAGCAGGACCTTCAGGCTGAAAGGGCCGCGTGGGCAGCCCGAAAAATGGCGGTCGCAGCGCTGGCCATGTGGAAGATGGGAAAAAAGACCGATGCGCTGGCGGCGGCAGACAGGGCTGTGGGGACCCATCAAGCCGTGGCCGTTCTTTTCCCGGCGGCTGGAGTCTATCTCCAGGCCGGGAGCGAAAACCGCGCCCGGGCCCTTGCCGATACCCTAGCACACCGGATCGAGTCGGACCCTAGGGCGTACGCTAAGATCATCACGGCCGAGATCCTGAGACAAAAGGGAAGGTATCAGGAAGCGATCCCGATCTACAGGGAAGCACAGCAGATCGTGGACACATGGAACGGGCGGTTTATGCTCGGCCGGGCTTACCTGGATGCCGGGGCTTATGCCGCCGCCCATTCGGAATTCGAAACCTGCTTCAAGCGCCGGGGGGAGGCGGCCTCTTTGTTCCTGGATGACTGGCCGTCGTTCCATTATTTCCCTGAGGTCCATTATTATTTGGGGCGGGCCCAGGAAGGCTTGAAGATCGCCGGAGCAAAAGACTCCTACCGAACGTTCCTGAAGATGAAGGAGAGAGCCGGGGAGGATGCCTTAGTGGAAGATGCAAAAACAAGGTTGCAAAACCTTACCTGAATTATTCATAAAAACTGCCGATCCTATTATTTCTTCTCAACAAACCGAATTTCAAGCATTTCCATTTTATGCATCGTCATTTTTTCCCCTCCGGGCGAGCCAATCTCACCGCATCGGCTTCATCGCAGCTCATTCGCAGTATTCCAATACGGCTTCCTGGGCTACGTCTTTGCCGCTGCAGCAATCTTGGCCCGTGAATAATCCAGGCTAAACGGGCAAGATTGAGCGTCTCTCCAGCCACATAACCTTCATCAATGAATAATGACGAAGAATCTTTTCGATGCTGAGACGTTGTTTTGATCCGTCGCTATGACTGTGAAGGCGTAGTGTCCCTGAGCGGTCGGAGTTCCGCTGATCACCCCGGTATTTCGGTCTAGCTCGAGGCCTGGAGGAAGTGCCAAGTTGGAAAATGGCGTCCATGTCCAGATATAAGGCGTCGTGCCGCCTATGGCCACAACAGCTTGCTCTGAATAAGGAATACCGACCTGCCCGCTGGGCAGCCTGTGTTTCTGATTGAGGATCTGGGGCGTTTCATAATTGCTGGAGACGTAATAGAAAGGCTGGGCACTGAATTCATCTTCGGAATTGATGGCATGGGACGTAAGGATGCCCTCGAAACCTTCCAGCTGGAACGGCATCCAATATCCTCCTCGCTTTTCATAGCCTCTCAACGAAATCTTGGCCTCGTCACCCGGAGCTAAAAAGAACGTCGCATTCTCGATATCCGGATTCTCGATATCCGGGTTTTCGATGTCGGGATTTTCGATATCCGGGTTTTCGATGTCCGGATTGTAGATGACCGGATTGAGGATACTGGCCAGTAGCTCGTCATGGTGTCTCTTTTTCAGCTCGCTTTCTACAGCCACAGGACAGGTATGGATGCGGTAGATGAGGAGCTGGTACTTGATATCTCGAGTGGGGAGAAAAGGATCCTCGCTCTTGAGCAGCTTAAAAGTATAAGATGAAGAGGTGTTCCCGTTATTTCTGATATTCCAGGTTTTGTCCCTCGTATGGCCGGTGAAGAAAAAGAAGGGGGCGTTTTCGATGTCGGGGTTCTCGATATCCGGGTTGACGACATCCAGGTTTTCGATGTCGGGATTTTCGATATCCGGGTTTTCGATATCCGGATTGATGATCTCGGTGTTTTCTATGTCCGGGTTTTCTATGTCGGGATTATATACCTCGGGATTTTCTATGTCGGGATTTTCGATATCCGGATTTTCGATATCAGGGTTATGGACCTCGGCGTTTTCGATATCTGGGATTGGGACAGTCGGGTTTTCGATATCCGGATTTTCGATATCCGGATTTTCGATATCCGGGTTGAAAAGAACTATTGATTTCAATCCCCCCTCTACCGGGTTCCCTTCAGGCTCGTCGATCTCTTCGATCTTCACCGAGAAGCTATCTTTGCTCCCGTCCGGCCCTTTAACATAAACGGTCCGGGCGATGCCGGACCGGGAAGGTATGGTCACGTCCAGAGTCTCCCGACAAGGGTCGGTCTCGTTTTGAAGGAAAGTGGCCTGAATTCCTGCAGTCTGCTGGTTTTCAGATATTTCGATCGTCAATCGGAAGCTTTTGGTTTCGCGGCTCATGTTTTTGACGTAGATGACAAAACTCCTCCAGAAGGCCTCCTTCAGGGATTTGCTGTTTCCCGGGGAGCCGGCGATCAGTCCCCCTGTGAGACTTGCCGTGTACACGTTTTGATCCCTGACCCGCGTTTGCCCCTTCATGGCCGGGCCTTCCGGTTGGAATTCCTCGTCTTGTTCGGAGTGCGGCGGGTTATAATCTGTCCAATGCTGGTTTTGGGGTACTTTGATGTCTCGGTTGTCGGTCCATGCGGCGTGGAAGAGGGGAGTCTGGGAATGGTCTGAATTATAAACCCATGCGCCATCCTCATCCGGGACGAACATGGGGGCCGGTGTGACTTCGATGTAATCGCCGATAAAGGGTTGGGTCCCTTTTTTAAAAAGGGGGTAATTGGGATGATTGTACTGGAGCTGGCTTGAGACCGATTCAGGCACACTGCGTCTCAAATAGAAAAGATACCGCGAGACCTGGATGGACGGCTGGAACGAAGGGGATGGACCGGGGAGAGCTTCGGCCGCCCTGACATCGATCGTATGTTCGATCCCATCGATCCACCGCGTGAATTGGCCGGAGCGGTCATTCCTCTGGTCGTACCAAACGGCTATTATCCGGTTGGCGCCGAAAGCGAGGCTGGGCATGAACTGATGGCCCCGGCCGCCCTGGTCTATGGGCTCTGCATCGGAAAAGGCCATCGGGTCATTCTCCCCCAAACTCGAGGTGTCGCAGGTGGCAATCCGGATGAGAGTACGGCCGAATAGGAAAGGCCGGAACAGGAAGAACGGCAGTTTTCGCTCGGCCCAGGCCGCATACACGATCCCTTGATCGTCGACAGCAAGACTGGGATAGGAGTTCGTCCGGAAGGACGATAGCGTGGACCCCTGGTCAAAGGGAGCGATCGTTGCGATGACAACCGGATCGGAGAATTGCCGTCCTCCGTCTGTGGACCGGCAGATGAGGATAGCGTTCGAGTCGCCGTGCCCGGAAAACCTCCGCCACGCGACATAGACATGGTCGCTGTTGTTCGGGTCGACGGCGATCGATACGCCCTGGTTGATGCTCCTGCCTTCGCTTACCTTTGTTTTATCCCAATTCGGTGTTTCTTCCCCGCAATTTTTCGAGTAGTGGACCCAGATTTGGCTTTTGTGATTCTGCGGATTGTTTCCGGGAAAAACGCTGAACGCCAGATATACGGGATGGGCAGGAATGCATTGCGTGTCTCCGCCAGGTCCCGGTATTTGGACGGAGTCGTTGGATTGGGGGATGCCGACCGCAAGACAGGGCTTATCGATGAACCTTCCCGGAGTCCCATCCTCGATCACTCTTGTGTCCAGAAAGCGGATGGTGTCGCCTTTCTCTTTGTTGTTGTCGTCGATAAAGCGGGAAACGAAGACACAACCCTTCTCCTGTCCCGGGGGGGTCGATTCGTCGGGACGGTTGAAGGCGATGCCCGCATAATAAAACATGCCGCTGGGGCCGGCGCGCACGACGGGGTCGGCGGCTGCCTTGAATTCCTTCAAAGGAGAAATCATCTGCCCCTCGCCAGGCTCTTCGTGCTCGCCCACCGTTGTCGTATCCTGAGGGAATCCCGGGTGGAGCATGCTTTTCCAGGACTGCCCCCCGTCATAAGACTTGTAAAGCCCCAGCCATGCATCGCCCCCCTCGGCGATTTCATCCTGCGTGTCAGGGCTGGTTGGCATCTCGTTCTCGAAATCATCCTCCATGAGAGGATTGGGCAGCATCTCGTTCTCGTCTTCATCGGTCATGTTCACGGTCCGGTAGTCATTGGCGCCGGCCAGAATGTGAAACGGGTTCCGGGTAGAAACGGCAAGGGAAGGCTCGTTCTGTTTCTGAAGGAAAGGGTCTCCGTCAGGTAGCTTATTTCCGGAGATCATGTTGACATTGCGGCCGGCGGTGAGACTCGGTGAATCTGTATCCGGCCCTGGTAGTGAATTCAGGAGTGTTCCGAGAAATACGATCGAAAAGCCTAAGACAGTCGACAAAAATAGGATTTTTGCTTTTTTCATTTTTCCCCCTTCTTATTATGGTGTCATCTTCGATAAGACGAACATTTTAAAAGCTTTGTTGAGGGACCGGAAAGAAAGTTATGGAATGAGATTTGGAAATGGCCTAACCCTTTCAACCCTCGGAAATATTTATATAACCCCCCACTTTAAATGTCAAGGGATTTTCCTAGGTGGCTTTTTGAACATTCGGGATCGATGTCATGTCTCTTTATGACTTCTTTAGATGTGACAGGAATCCGCTATGTTCTCATCACTGGCGTGGGTGGAGGCACGACATTGGAGAAGAGGAGAAATTAACAACTTCTTGACATCTTTATGACAACTTCCTGACAACTTCTTCCTCCGATTGACCTATCGTACTTTTACACTCAAATGAAATTCGGAAAAAGGAGGTAACATGAAAAAAAGAATTTCTTCGGTTTTGGCTGTCATCTTCGTGGTGACAGCTCTGGCAGGCTTTTCTCTTGCCTGGGAAAGGGGAACACATGCTTTCATCGCCGACTATCTCAAGAAAGCCGGGGGTCCGTACAACATCGATGAGATATACGGGGCCATGGCGCCCGATGTCTTCAACTACATGTTCTTGCCGCCGAATATCCTGTTCAGGGATTACCTGTACGACCAGACCCATCACCATTTCATGAAGGTCAGGGATGCCGTCAATTGGGGTTATGAGAAGTCGAGCGCTTACGGGTTTCTCAGTCACAATAACATCTGGGGAGCCGACTCCACAGCCCACATTGCTTCGAGGACGCTTCTTCCGGGCGAGGGTTATGTCATCACGAAAGCGGCTGTGCTCAACGGCATACTGTTAGGAATTCCCGAATACGCGGCGCTTTTAGGAGGAGCCAATCAACCCATCGCTCTGGAGATCTGTCATAACATCGTCGAAGCCGCAGGGGATATCGTCCTGGTCCGTTTCGATCCCTCGGTGGGGGCCAACCTCGTGGAGATCGCCTCCAGGCCCAAACCGCACATGCAGAACCTGATGGCCCGGGCCTATGCCCAAGGGCTGGCGGACGAATCGGCCTCTCTTGGATTCCCTCTAACCCTGGCCGAGGCCGATCTCCTCATCCGGAACGAGGAGCAAAATTTCCGTAATTCCTGTATTGCCTACGGATTCCTCCTTCAGCAAGAGGAATCTATCATCCGCGAGAACGTAATCCAGGAGTTCAAACAGCTAGCTCAGGTCTATTTGGTGGCCAACGGTATCCCTGTTCCTCCGGATCCGATGCTGGAGGCTCTTCTTGGGGCATCTTTTTCCGGAGCGATCGCCATCATCGAGGGCGACTACATGCTTGAAATCATGGCCACCCTCGCTATGGTCGAGAAAAATATGGTCATGAAGGTCAAACAGACCCCAGGGAGCAAACCGATCTAAATCCTGATAGAGATTAGAAGGGCTTTCCAGATATCGAGATGGTTTTCCTGAGGGGGTTCTCTGCGTTGCCTATGCCCTCCCCACCGTTCAGATGCGGACACATATTGTCCGGCAATGGACATGACGCTTTTGATACCATGACACTAAGCTCGATAGGCGCGTTTGGTATATTTATTGCAAACAAATCCAGCATAAGGACTATTAGGAGCAATATCATGATTAGGAATTATTTGAAGATTGCCCTGAGGAATATGATGCGTCAAAAAGGCTATTCCTTCATCAATATTGCCGGTCTCGCTATCGGGATGGCCTGCTGCATATTGATCCTGCTCTATGTCGCGGATGAATTGAGCTATGACAAATTCCACGAAAAAAGCGATCGAATCTATAGAATCAATACCATCAGCTCTATCGGAACGACGACAAGGCACTATGCGACCGTCCCTCCCGTGCTCGCTACGGGATTGGCCGACTCCCTCCCTGAGATCGAAGCATTCACCCGATTGATGGATCAGGAGAGCATAAGGGGACGCATCAATAACGAGAGTATCGAAATCACCGAATGTTTTTTTGTGGATCCGGCCTTTTTTGACATTTTTACACATGAATTCATAGCGGGAACAGCGGAGTCATCCCTTGCAAATCCCGATTCGATCGTCATCACCGAAGAAACGGCCGAACGTGTTTTCGGTGATGAGAGCCCGATGGGAAAAGTCATCGACTTAGGGAATGAGAGAGCCATCCAGATCACAGGTGTCATTAAAAATGTGCCGAAGAATTCTCATCTCCGTTTCAACGGAATTTTGCCGTTCAGCTTCATCCGCGATCGGGACGGCAATCCCGCAAATTTTTCGGAGGCTAATTATTTTTGCGAGTGGTATGCCTATCTGGTTCTGAGAGAGGGCACGGATATCACAGGTCTGGAAGAAAAAATGGCAGGGATCGCCGAGGAAAAATGGGGAGAGGTGTACAAGGAAAGAGGAACGTCGCGCCAATATCTCCTCCAGAATATCACAGACTTGCATCTGAAATCAGAAAGTGAGTACGAACGAGGCAATCCCGGAGATATCAACACCGTCTATTTGTTTTCGGCTATCGCGTTATTCGTCTTATTTATCGCCTGTTTCAATTTTATCAATCTTTCGACTGCCAGATCGGCCAACCGTGCCAGAGAAGTCGGTATCAGAAAAGTCATGGGATCACAAAAAGGCCAAATTGTCAGGCAGTTTCTGAGCGAATCCATCATCATGTCCTTTTTCGGTCTGCTGATAGGCGTCGTACTGGTTCAGATGGCGCTCCCCGCTTTCAACCGGCTGGCCGGCAAAGATTTTGAATCGGGTCAATTGCTGAGCTCGACAGTTCTGTTGGGGCTAGTGGGGATCATTATCATCACGGGGATTATTGCCGGAAGTTTCCCTGCGTTTGTTCTTTCTGCCTTCCACCCGGTAATGGTGCTGAAAGGAAAATTGAGCTCCGCATCGAGAAACATCACTTTGAGAAAAGCCCTGGTCGTTCTCCAGTTTTCTATCTCCATATTCATGATCGTGGGAATCCTTGTCATAGTCAGGCAATTGGATTTTATCAAGAATAAAGATCTGGGTTTCGAAAAGGAACAAATGGTCGTTATCCCTTTTTTCGGCCAGGCTGAAAATGAACAGGGTGCCGGACGACTCCAGGCTTTGAAAAATAAATTCCTGCAGAATCCCAGTATCCTATCGGTCTCTTTTTCCATCGACGTCCCAGGAGGTGATATCGGGTCCGACGCCTTCCTTCCCGAGGGGAAAAACTCCGACGAAGCGATCAGGGCGGTCAGATATTGGGTCGATCATAATTTTGTCAGCACCTACGGAATGGAAATCGTCAAAGGAAGGAATTTTTCAGAAAGCTACACGACAGATGCCGATCAAGCCCTTATTGTCAACGAAAAAGCGGCTGCCGTTCTTGGTTGGGGAGAGGATATCCTGGGAAAACGGCTGATTAACGTATCGAGAGACAACAGGCCGGGAATTATCGTCGGGGTTGTCAAAGATTTTCATAGTGCGGGCATGAAAATGGAGATCAGTCCCGTCGTTATGGCTCTCGAACCCCGGTTTTTCAGGTCTATATCTGTCAGACTGCATCCTGATAGCGTGTCGAAAACATTGTCTTTTATAGAAGATTCCCTGAAGGAGATTTATCCGGAAAGGCAATTTAACTACAGCTATTATTTTGTCGACGACGATTTCAGAAGCAAGTATCCGGAAGAGGAAAAGATCCGGGAAATATATATCGCATTCGGATTTCTCGCCGTCTTCGTTGCCTGCCTAGGCCTCTTCGGCCTGGCATCTTATTCCGTTGAGCAGCGTACGAAGGAGATCGGGGTACGCAAAGTCCTGGGCGCCTCGGGCCGGGAGATCATATTGCTGCTGTCCAAAGAATTCACGAAATGGGTCATTGTTGCCAATATCATCGCCTGGCCTCTGGCTTACTACATGATGAACAGATGGCTGGGAAATTTCGCCTACCGGATCAGTGTGCGGTGGGATATTTTCTTTTTATCGGGATTGATCACGGCCGTTATCGCTCTAGTCACGGTCAGCGTTCATTCCGTCAAAGCCGCCCGCTCCAACCCTGCAACGGCATTGAAGTACGAGTAAAGAGGGGAGTGGTTCATGAATTCGACATGAATCACGAAACCTCAGACAACTTTTCCCAAAGCGTTTTTCTTTTTGACTGTGGCATAGCATTTCACTCACTGCCCGCAAAGGAAAAAAACCTGATCCAGCGAACCTGATTCTTTCTCTGCCAGGGCCGGCTCGTGACGGAAAATACGTTCAGAAAGCTTGCCGATTGACCAGACTTATTTCAGGTGATATATTCAAGCGCAAATGATCTCAGCACGAAATTAGCTCCAAGGAGGGCATCATGAAGGCCATTCATCGTCTGATCTCTATTGTTCTGGTGATGATTCTTTTCCTCGTTCCGGAGATATCGGCAGGGCTTGTTTTCGACAAATTCGAATACGCGGCCCGGCGGGCCAAGTTGATGGACAAGATCCCGGATGGATTCGCCGTTATTCTGGGAGCTCAAACCGTGGTTGGTTTTAAGGGATTTTTTCAAAACAACGATTTCATGTATTTTTGCGGGGTCGAAATTCCCAACTCCATCCTGGTGATCGACGGAATCAGAAGGGAAAGCACCCTGTTTTTTTCCATCTCCGACCAGGAAGCGCTCGGAGAAAACATCAGCCTCGAACTCGTCCATAATCCGGCGGAATACACCGGCGTGGAAAGATATTCTTCCCTCGAGCATTTTTCTTCCCAGATGGCCAGGTTGAGTGGGAGAAGCGGAGTGATCTACACCTCCTTCAAACCGGAAGAATTGATGCGCGAAGTGTCGACCGAAAAACTGAGGACGCTGCAGTCGAACATGGTATTCAACGAATGGGACGGACGTCTGACCCGGGAACTGCAGTTTGTCGAACACCTCGAGAGCCGTTTTCCCGAAACGGAGATCAAAGACTGTTCGGCAACGATCTGGGAGCTCCGGATGATCAAATCTCCGGCTGAGATCGCGCTCATGCGGGAGGCCGGAAGGATCGGCGTTCAGGCCTTGACAGAGATGATGAAGTCCACCCGTCCCGGTATGTATGAATACGAGGTGGCGGCTATTTATGATTACATGTGCAAAAAGGAGGGGGTCAAGGATCAAGCCTACATCCCGATTATCAGTTCCGAGGAGAACCATCCCTATTTGCATTATCACCGGTACAACAGGCTTTTGAAAGAAGGGGATTTCCTTGTCGTCGATGCCGGGCCCGACGTCGGCTATTACGATGTGGATATCTCGATCTCCTATCCGGCCAACGGCAAATTCACTCCCAGACAGAGAGAAATATACGAGGCCTGTTATGAAATCGAGAAAGCCTGCATCTCCCTTTACAAACCCGGTATCACCTGCCAGGAAGTCAATGACAGGATGAAGGAGATCCTCGTGCAGAATGGGTTCGACCTGAATACGGATGCCTTCAAGATCATGACCCGGGGAGGGGGCGGATGCAGCCACTATGTCGGCATGGCCGTTCACGATGTCGGAGGATCGCCGCGCAATATCCCCCTTCGGCCGGGAATGGTATTTGCCTGTGATATTCTGGCTGTATTCCCGGAGGAAAACCTGGGCGTTCGGGTCGAGGACACGGTTCTGATCACCGAGGACGGCTGCGAGAACCTGACTCATGGCCTTCCCCGCTCCATCGATGAGATCGAAACCCTGATGAAAAACAAGGGTGCAGTTCAGATCCTCAAGGAAAAAGGGATTTACTAGGCGATGAATGGAATCGAGGGACTGTCCCCGATTTTTAAGGAGATGAAGCGATGAAAATCAGGACCCGAGCACTGCTTTTGGATATGGTGCTGTTTCTGTTTGTGTTTTGCGGCTTGGCGTCGGCGGCCGAGACCACGATGGCCATCACCGTCTCCATGGAAGATCCTCACACGCATTACTACCATGTGGCCTTGCGCTGCGAGGGATTCACAGGAGAAACCCAGGATTTCAAACTTCCTGCCTGGACGCCAGGCTATTACCGGATTATGGATTATGCCAAGAATGTGCTGAATTTCAAAGCCGAAGATAGCAACGGGAATGCTCTAGATTGGGTAAAAACGACAAAAAACACCTGGAAGGTCATATCCGGAAAAGCAGATCCGTTCATCGTCAGTTATGACATCTATGCTTTTTCCCGCTCTGTGGCGGACAGCTTTCTCGATGATCGCCGGGCGTTCATCTGCCCGACCGGAGTGTTCATGCATGTGGAGGGGCACCTCGATCAACCCGTTTCTGTGTCGTTCCGTCCCAATGACCCGACCCATATTGTCTCTACCGGGCTCGATCCCATCGAAGGAAAGCCCAACACCTTCGCTGCACCCGATTTCGATATCCTTTACGATTGTCCTGTTTTGATCGGCAGCCATGAGATTCTCCGTTTCGATGTGCATGGTATCCCCCACAAAATCGCTATCGAGAATCTGGAGAATTTCGATAAGGATAAGTTCACGGCGGATATTCAAAAGGTGTGTGAAGGCGCTGTCCGTCTTATAGGAGAGATCCCGTTCCGGCATTACACTTTCATCATGATGGAGAGCGGCGGAGGGGGATTGGAACACCTGAATTCCATGGCCGTTTTTTATAATCCTTCCGGGTGGGAAAACCAATCGGGATACATACGCTGGCTGGCCTTCATCGCCCATGAATATTATCATCTCTACAATGTCAAAAGGATCCGGCCTATCGCTCTCGGGCCTTTCGATTATGACAGAGAAAATTACACCAACATGCTTTGGGTTTCGGAAGGATTTTCCGTCTATTATGAATTCCTCATTCTCAGGCGGGCCGGTTTCTTGACCCGTGAAGAATTTTTCGACCGGGTTCGGGAATTCATATCCTCTTTCGAGAACCGTCCGGGCCGTTTTTTCCAGTCGGTTCAAGAGTCGAGCTTCGATACCTGGATGAAATTTTTCGACCGGAGCGAAAACAGCGCCAATACGACCATTTCTTACTACGACAAGGGGGCGGCGCTGGGTCTTCTCCTGGATTTGAAAATCCGTCATGAAACGGGCAACCGTCTGTCTCTCGATGGTGTGATGCGGACTCTTTATTTCGACTACTACAAGAAGAAAAAAAGAGGATTTACAGACGCCGAGTTTCGCGCCGTATGTGAACGGGCTGCCGGTTGTTCCCTTCCGGAAATTTTCGATGCTTACGTGCTGACCGTTCGGGATATCGACTACGCCAAATATTTTGCCTACGCGGGGCTTGAGATCGATACGCGCTATAGGGAGCGGCCGGCTATCTTTTTCGGAGCTTCGACACGTGAACAGGACGGGGTCCTATCGATCATGGGCGTTGAACGGGATTCACCGGCCTGGAGAGGAGGACTGAGCGCCAGAGATGAGATTTTGTCTGTGGACGGGAAAAAGGCAACCGGCCGGTCTCTTCAAGAAATCCTTAGCTCGAAGAAACCCGGGGACCGTCTCCGGATTGTGGTTTCACGCCGGGGACAGAGGCGGGAAATGGCAATCACTTTGACGAGAAAGCGGGAAAGAAGCTTTCAAATCAGGCCCATGCCCGATCCAAACCCGCTTCAGTTAAAAATTCGCGATGACTGGTTACGGAATGAGTGAAACAAATTATACACCGGTCGCTGATTTTAGATATTGGGAGGGTACTATGAGGATGCAAAGATGAAGGATTCGCTGCGCACGGGGATTTCGTTCGGGCTCACCTCGGCCGTTATCACCACGCTCGGACTGATGGTGGGGCTGCATTCTGGCACGGGATCGAGGCTGGTCGTTATCGGAGGTGTTTGCACGATCGCCATTGCCGACGCCTTCTCAGATGCTCTTGGCATTCATGTTTCAGAGGAGGCAGAGAACGTTCATACGGCCATGCAAATCTGGGGCGCCACTATCGCAACCTTCATGACCAAGTTCATTTTCGCCTTGACTTTCATTGTGCCGGTCATACTTCTGCCCCTATCGACGGCCATCTATGTCAGTCTCCTGTGGGGATTGTCCATCCTTGCAATTTTGAGTTTTCTCATGGCACGAGCTCAGGGAGAGCGGCCGTGGAAGATCGTTGGCGAGCATCTCCTGATTGCCATCATTGTGATTGCCATCACACACTGGGTAGGCGACTGGGTGGCTACGCTGGGAGCGTGAGCCTGACTCCCGGTCTTTCCCGCTCTATAGACGAGATCGAATCCCTTTTTTGCCATTTTGGGTTCAGTGTTGCCGGATATACGAAAGGCCTTTTTCATGCGGTCGCCGCTCCGAAGCACCTCTTCTTCGATAAAGCATGATTCGAGATGGGCGATATGGCCGATGAGGGGGATGCTGGCAGATCTTTGAAGAATTGACCGAGTCGTTTTGGATGTGATACTTTTGTGTAGGCACCAGACTTTCAGTTCATGACTGACGGGAAACAATACATGAGAGGAATCGGGAGATAAAAACATGAAGGATATTTTTGATAAGTGCAAAAGGTTTACGACAGCGAAAGAAATTATGGCCATGGGTTATTATCCTTATTTTCATAAGGTCGAGAGCGGCCAGGATCCGGTTGTGATAGTTGAAGGCAAAAGAATGATTATGATGGGCTCTAATAACTACCTCGGACTTACATCGCATCCAGCTGTGAAGAGAGCTGCCATCAATGCGACCGAAAAATTCGGGGTGGGATGTGTCGGATCGAGATTTTTGAACGGCACATTGGTCGTGCATGAAGAACTGGAGAACAGATTGGCGAAATTTGTAGGGAAAGAGGCTGCATTGCTTTTTACGACGGGAATGCAGGTCAACCTCGGGGTGATCGGGAGTATCGTCGGAAGAGATGAGACAATAATAACAGATAGATACGATCACGCTTCCATTATAGACGGATGCAGACTATCCTTCGGAAAACTGAGAAGGTATAAGCATAATGATATGAATGACCTCGAAAATGAACTCAAGAAATGCGATCGTGACAAAGGAAAACTGATCATAGTCGATGGGGTGTTCAGTATGGAAGGGGACATCGCTGACCTGCCTTCCATAATAAAACTCGCAAAGGCGTATAATGCCAGGATCCTTGTCGACGATGCCCACGGAATCGGCGTTATGGGAAAACACGGCCGGGGAACGGCAGAGCATTTTGGTGTCGAAAACGACATAGATATGATCGTAGGGACATTTTCAAAATCTTTTGCTTCGACAGGGGGCTTCGTTGCAGCCGATGAGGACGTTATCCACTATTTGAAGCACAATTCCAGAGCCCTGATATTTTCAGCTTCTCCCGCGCCGAGTAATGTTGCTTCCGCATTGGCTGCTTTGGATATTATTGAAAACGAACCGAGAAGGCTCAAGAGATTGTGGGCGAATACGGACAAATTGAGAAATGGTTTCAAAGATCTGGGTTATAACACGGGTGAAAGTGTCACGCCTATCATACCGCTGATAATCGGTGATAATTTAATGGCTTTCCAGATATGGAGAATGCTGTTCGACAGAGGGATATTTACAACTCCCGTTATTTCACCTGCTGTTCCGGAAAACCGCGCATTGATAAGAGTTTCTGTCATGGCGACATTCAGTCAAAGGCATATCGATAAAGCGCTGGATGTTTTTGCCCAAGTCGGCAGGATCATAGGGATCATTCCGGGAAAACCCGAAACCACCGGAGGCAAACCCGAACCTATGAGAAGACGCGTAAAGAACTGGATGAGAGATCTTTGGAGAATGAGATGAGAGCAAAAAGCTTCATTCCACAGGGCTTTCTCATCGATGTATCTGTTGGCATTATCAGCTAAGCGCATGATCTCTTTCATTGCCTTCCCGTATTCGAGGCTTTCATAGAAGTCGCTAATAGGCGCATCCAGCCACACATAAAAATATTTGTCTTCCGTATCGGGAATCTTGCAGCCGAAGTAAGGGGCATCGCGAGAGATGTCCCAATCTCTCAGCTCCTGATCAAACCACTCTTTGAGCCTGTTTTGTATCTTTTCCCGCACGTGTCCTTGAGCTACCCCCGCTTTCAACCGATCGGTGCTCCCAGTTTAGCCAGTTCGTCGAAGTCCAATGGCGTGTCGATGAGGTTTGCGGGAATACACCCCCCATAGGTCCCCCGAAATGAACCGCTTTGAGGTTTTTTCCGCCGGGAATCCCCCGGCCGATGCCATAGACGATCTCCCTGATCGTGGACCCGAAAGGCACTTCCGCCACCCCTTTGTTCACGATATTGCCGGCTAAGGAGACAGGTTTAAAAATTGTTCGCGATGACGAATTTGCGAATAGCTGCTTTACATTATACGGCAGCTGAACCTATTTTAAATTTGAAAACCCCTGAAGCGGCAGCCTTGACAATTTTCCATCCCAGGATTACCCTATGAATGTTTTTACGAGAGAAAAAACAATGAAAATCCGTGCATTCTTTTTCAAGAATTTATCCGCTTTGAAAAAAACCAAGAGAAAGCTGAAAATTCTTTGGCAGGAATACAAAAGCTATAACCCTGGGAGCGCGGCCGCCAATCTGAGCGTGAACAATGCCGAACTGGCTGACCGGAGGATCGTGCTAGAATCCCTTCCTGTGGTGGTGAATTTCGGGACGACATCGCGATGCAACATCAATCCGCCGTGCGTAATGTGTATGAGGAACAAAGCCTCGCACGAGAGAGATCTGCCCTGGCGGACATTATTGAGGGCCGGTTATTTAGCAGACAGCGCCTCGACTCTGATCCTGCATGGAGTCGGCGAACCACTGGTGTACCCCCGTCTCTTCGACATCGCGAAGCTGGCGAGTCACGATGCGATAACACTGTTTACGACGAATGGTCTTTTGATCACTCGTTATGTGAAAGAAATCGTCGAATACATCACGAAGATGAGCGTCTCGATCGATGCCGCGACGCCGCTCACGTATAAAAAATTGCGGCATCATGATCTCGACAGGATAAAAGACGGGATCAAACAGATCGTTGCCATGAAAAAGGCGAAAGAGCAGTCCACGCCTGTCATCGATATCAGCATGTGTCTGATGCGCTCGAATGTCAAGGAAGCGGTACGATTCGTTGAAATGGGAGCAGAACTCCAGGTGGACACCGTTCATTTTTATCACATGAACATGGAACCGGAGTATGACTGGCAGGTTGGATGGTTCGATTACCAGAAAGAGCACTGCAACTTGGCTCCTGGTGAGCATGATGAAGCGGTGATCGAAGCGTTGGAACGGGCAAAACAGCTGAAAATGCCTGTGATTTTCGATGGGAAGCCGCTATTCGAACGGAGCTACGAGTTCCGGTTCGCGGATAATCCATCAGAACCGCCTTTGCCAGAAAATAAACCCGCTTGTACGATGCCGTGGCGGAATATCCAGATCAACTCTGACGGCACCCTGATGAACTGCTGTTATCAAAGAGGGGGGATCGGAAGCCTCGAAGAATCCACATTTGCGGAATTGTGGAATGGGAATCTTCAAAAAGAGATCCGGAAGGGGATCGTATCGGGGAATTTCCAAGGTGCCTGCAAAAACGCATTGTGCCCGGCCCAGGGCCGACAGTAAAAAGCCTGTGTCATAACGAGCGCAGGAAGAGATCATGAATGACAGCAGTTTGCAATGAGATGTGGTTGAAAAAACAGAACATAATTTATCATGTAGCTGTCCTGAAAATCTAGGGGAGAAATTTTGCTAAGGTTTACAAAGTCCCCTCAGGCATAAATACCCCGCACTCTCCTAGGTTGCCATCAGGAGTTCCTGCTGAACAACCCAGGCGGAGGCGGCCGTTCGACCTCAAATGTCAGTTCGAGATGACGGATGATCCTGCTCCCAGTTTTTCAAAGAGCTGATACTTGCCGGCAATTTTTTTTGGTCGACACAGGAGTTTTGATAGTTTTGGTGATGGAAATGTCTTCCCCTGATCAGGCTTACAAAGAATAACGAGGAATAAGAGGATGTGTCAACTAATACTCGAGAAGTCGTCGGGGTGTCACGATTCTCTATGATTTAATACTACTGGAACAGGATAAGCCTTGTTATTTGAAAAACAATTTCAAAAATAAGCCTTGTTATTTGAAAATTTGTGATCTTAAATAGAAGCCTAGAGGATATAAACACTTGAAAAGATTCATTGAAAAAAAATTATTGGGATGGAAAGAGTCATCTCGGCGGAAGCCTTTAATTGTAAGGGGAGCAAGGCAGGTCGGAAAGACCTATTCCATCCAGAAGTTTGGAAGAGCTGCATTCTTGAATTTGCATACGGTAGATTTAGAAAAAAGGAGGAACCTGCATGGTATTTTCGAAGGCGATTTGAATCCTGAAAGAATTATCTCGGAGTTAGAAATATTTTTAAATGAAAAGATCACGCCGGGCAAGAGCCTTTTATTTTTTGATGAGATTCAAAGCTGCCCTCGGGCAATTATGGCACTCAGATATTTATATGAAGAGCTTCCGGAATTACATGTTATTGCGGCAGGCTCTCTCCTTGAATTTTCCATGATCGATATTTCTTTCCCTGTCGGCCGGACGCAATTTCTCGATATGTATCCATTGACATTTCCGGAGTATCTCATAGCCATCGGGAGAGAAGAAGCCGCCAACATTGTATTATCAAAGCCGAAACCCGTTTCTGACTCAATTCACAGGCTTTTGCTAGATGAACTAAAAAAATATTTTTTTATTGGTGGTATGCCCGAGAGTGTTAAGGTCTATGTCGATTCAAAATCATTGAACGAGAGTTTTTTAGTTCATAGAGAACTCTGCGAGTCCTTCCGTCATGATTTCTCAAAATATACTCCCCATATAAGAACGGAATGTCTTGATTCCGTCCTGACGGGGACCGCGAGGCATGTTGGACAACAGATAATTTATACCCATTTGACGGATCTATGCTCTCATCCTACTGTTAAAAAAGCCTTTCATACTCTTTGTAAAGCTAGAGTGATTTCCAAGGTATCATCCGCTAGTCCAGCTGGCTTGCCCTTGAAGGCGACTGCTTTGTCAAAGAGATTCAAGGCAATTCTGGTTGATATTGGCCTATGGACACATCTGAACGAAATCGATATCGCCAAAGAGTATCCCAGAGCAGACCTTCTGTCGATTTATCAAGGAGCAATGGCAGAACAATTTGTGGGTCAGGAGATATTGGCAGCCCAGAATTTATCCTTATATTATTGGTCCCGAAGCGCAAAAAGCAGTACAGCAGAGGTGGATTATCTCGCCGTCATAGATGGAAAAATTATCCCCGTCGAGGTAAAAAGCGGGCCATCAGGCAGATTGCGCAGTCTCCATTTGTTGTTAGAGACGTTCCAAAATTGTCCTTTTGGCGTGATTTTTTCATCTGCCCCCTTTGCAGAATTAGAAAAACAAAAGCTTAAGTTCATTCCCCTTTATTATGTCTATTCAATGACAAAGGGAAGTGAAGAGACCTCGAAAGAAACGCCCTCCTTTCTAAATATTAAAAGCGTAAAATGACTTGGAGATGGCAAACTTCCTTATTTTATTAATTCGGTTGAAGGAGATTTTTTAGAAAAGGCAAGAGCTTCGGATAAAAGGAAGGCGGCCTGGAGATAGGACGTGGGGCAGAGGGGGAAACATTCCTTGCAGGCAGAGCATTCCTTCGCAGCGATTTCCGGGATGAACCGGATCTCCCGTCTCGCTCCATTGTTGACATATCCGACAGCGTGTTTCTTCTTGACCTCGGCACAGTATCTCACGCAAAGGCCGCAAAGAATGCAGAACGAGGACTCTTTTGCGAAACGGTCCTTGTCCGCTCCATATTCTTCAGCCAATTCCTGCAATTGCGGTGAATTCGGCGCATGGGCCAGCAGGAACTCCAGGATCATCTTGCGGATCTTATCCACCTTTGCGGACCGGGTTTTGACGACCAGGTCCTGTTCCACCGGGTAAAGACAGGATGCAACGAGTTTTGTCCAGCCTCGATTATCCACTTCGACCGTGCAAATCCGGCATGCTCCATAAGGCTCCAACTTTTCGTGGCGGCAGAGCGTGGGGATAGTGATACCGGCACTCTGGGCTGCCTGCAGAACGGTCATCCCCTCCGCTGCTTTAACTTTTTTTCCATCTATCTGGATGAAAATTTCATTTGTCTTTTTTTGCTTCGCCATGATCATTCTCGTTTCTCTGCCGGGCTTTTCCCCTGTGCGATTTTTGCCTCGTATTCATCCCTGAAGTAGCGCAGCGTGCTCAAAAGCGGGTCGGCCGCTGTTTTCCCCAGCGCGCACAAAGAGGCCGCACCCGTGACCTCGGATATCTCTTCCAAGAGCGCGATGTCCCCCTTTTTTCCGTTTCCTTCTTTTATATTATGCAGGATCTTGAGCATCTGGCGGATGCCTTCCCTGCAGGGCACGCACTTGCCGCAAGATTCGTCGGAGAGATATTGGAGAAAATACCGGGTCACTTCGACCATATCGGCATCCTCATCCAGCACCAGCATGCTGCCGGCCCCGATCGGCGCTCCCAGCTTGGCCAGTTCGTCGAAATCCAGAGGCGTATCGATAAGGTTCTCGGGAATGCAGCCTCCCATGGGCCCCCCGAAGTGGACCGCTTTGAGCTTTTTTCCGCCGGGAATCCC
>Ga0180437_10002503_pt1 | contig 29135 bp, 18 predicted proteins | sample SS_ome_4_FD_132410 | JGI IMG/M metagenome (GOLD analysis project Ga0180437, IMG submission 132410) | Hypersaline lake sediment archaeal communities from the Salton Sea, California, USA - SS_3_D_1 metaG | ecosystem: Environmental > Aquatic > Non-marine Saline and Alkaline > Hypersaline >...
AATGTGGAGTAAATGAGGAAGCACAGATAATCAATGCAATAAAAGCTGCTAAAAAGAGAGTTGGCGTGTTGATCAATTTTGGAGAACCATCTCTTTATTGGAAAAGATACGTCAATTAATTTTCGATATCTATTCGTGTCATTAGTGAAATTCGTGGTTAAAAAATGGTTAAAAATTTCTTGCCAAAAAAACAAAGATTTTACTTGTAATATTATAATGACCAACATTACCCCAACCCACTCATTTCAAGTAGATCAATTGCAGGTTAAAATTTACGATTCCAGCCTCACGATGGGGCAGGCGGCTTCTGATTTTGTTTCAGGTGAAGTAAACCGCTCCATTCAAAAATGCGGGTCCGCCAACTTAATCCTTGCCACCGGTGCCTCCCAATTCACTTTTCTCGATGCCTTCAAGCGCGACAAATCGGTGGACTGGTCGCGGATCACCGTGTTTCATCTGGATGAATATAAAGGCATGTCAGACCAGCATCCGGCCAGTTTCCGGCGCTATTTGCGGGAAAGAATATTAGATGAAGTCCAACCAAAGAAGGTTCATCTGCTTAATGGCGATGCCAAAGATTTGTTAACAGAGATCTTCGATTATGAGGAATTATTGAAAAAACATCGCATCGATGTCGCCTGTATCGGAATTGGGGAAAATGGACACATTGCCTTTAACGACCCGTTGGTTGCCGATTTTAATGATCCCCGACTCGTTAAGATCGTTGAATTGGATCCGATGTGCCGCCAGCAACAATTGGGTGAAGGTTGGTTTAACGTATTGGAAGAGGTACCCACCCACGCGCTCACCTTAACGATTCCGGCAATTATGAAATGTAAAACGATCAGTTGTGTTGTGCCTGATTTACGGAAAGCCGATGCTGTTTTTAATACACTTTATGGTAATATTAGCACCTCCTGTCCGGCAAGCATTTTGCGGAAATATCCGAACACGATATTATTTCTGGATTCGAATGCCGCTTCAAAATTGAAAGGATTAAAAATTTTTTGACACGGCTGTAAAATTTATGTTGCAATATTAATTTTTTTTTGATATATTTTGGTTAACCACAAACCGCCAACCAAGTCATGGGTTGTAGCCGGGTAACTGATTTTTCCTTCAAGAGAGGCTGTCATGAATAAAAATGTTTACAAAACGCTACTTGTTACGACAGTAGTTCTAATCAGCATTTCTTTCTTTTTAGTCCCTTTTTCTTCCGCTGTTGAAAATGAGAATCAAGCTCGCATTTTCAAAGAGTATGCCTACACCAAAGATCATATTCGGTGTGCCTTGCGCAGCAACCGCCAAAAAGATGGCACGCCTCGGCCAAACAATTACCCAAATATGAAGGAATTTTATTTAGACATCGACGATTTGGACCAAGCGATTAGCGCCGAATTCATTGTCGAATACTGGGGTGGTCACATTGGTACCAGTGATCAGAAATTTAAATTCAATGGCAACGCCTTTATTCAACTGCCAACCATTAAAAATACCCCTACTGATCCGCAATGTTATTACCGCAACATTCTCGGTGCCAGCGTGCCGGTTCCGCTGGAACACCTGAAAGAAGGAGCGAATTTAATGCAATTCAGCCTGGGACCACAGACCTGTTATAGTTTTAATTGGGCCTGGTATTTTCTCTATTCGGTAACGATGCGTATTTATTTTGATGAATCAAAACCCCATCCCACCGGACGTGTTATTTCTCCCCAATCCGGTGATACTATCGGTGATTTGCCGAAACTCGCCACCGATGTGTCCAGCCCAAACGGGAAAATTACGGAAGTCATTTTTCTCGGTTATTATGATGATTTCGACTGGAAAGGAACCGGAGAATTCCGGCAGTGGCATTTTCAATACCAGTATAGCCAATTAAAACAATATTTGGATCGCGTGATTCGCCCCCCGTTTGAAGCCACCTGGAATAATGAATTTGTTCCCGATCAATCCAAATCGATGAAAATAAAAGCGATTATCACCGATGAAACCGGCATGAAATACATGACACCCGTGGTCGATAATGTAAAAATGGTTCGGGACGGACGTTCCGTAAAAATGTATATTTCTAATGATGTTCCGGAAAATTTTGGAGTACGCGTCGGGGGACGGAAATCGTGTACGATAAACATTCACGACGATTTGTCCGGAGCAAAATCGGTGCGAATGGTTGTTTCCACCTGGTCCGGGGCCACGGACGACGGTTCGCGCCACGAAATCGGCATCAATGATGTGAAACTGTCGGATAATTTCGGTACTTTTCATTCCTACAGTTACAAAATGCTGCACGTTCCCCTAAAATTATTGAAATCGGGATCGAATGAAATTTACATTTATTCGGAATTCAAAGGTCACGCGCTGGAAATCAACTGGCCGGGACCGGTTCTATTGATTGAGTATTAAGCGGGAATGTTTTTCCATATCCCCAAAAAAATAAAGGTCAGGAGTGCAATCCTTTTATGAATTGTTCATTTATGCAACGCATAAAGGCGTTGCACTCCAGCGATTACCATAAAATATTGAGAAGATATTTTTTTCCATTTGGAAAAATAGATAAAGAATTGAACCTGTATGGTTAATATAAACTCACCGGGAGATCTTTAATAATGAATCAGCAAATTTTCGTATTCATTTTTTTACTGGTAATTTCAGGCATTTCGAGATTAGCCGCCGGAGAGAAATCGGCTGCCACAATTCAGGCTCAGTCCGGAATTACTTTCGAACACCAGGTGCTGGAAGATATTGATTTGCGGCATCCTTTTATTTTCGATGTGGATGGTGACGGACAAAATGATATTTTGACAATCACCAATTACGGCGGAGCCAATCGCTACGACCATAAAACCGACAAGCTCCTTTCGTGGTACCAGGCCCCCGATTGGACCCGTCACGATGTACTGACTTTTAATTATGAATCCTGTGGCATGTCCATTGGCGATGTTGACGGCGACGGGGACGTGGATGTAATTGGCCGGGAACTGCCGGTGGGAGCGGCTGACAGCGCGGGTATCACCCTGTGGATTGAAAATCCCCGTGATCCCACAAAGGGACCGTGGCCCCGGCACCCAATTGGTCGGGGAAGCTATATTAAAGAATACGATGTGGCTGATCTGAATAACGACGGCAAGCTGGATGTTGTCGGGCGTTCGCACAACATGCTTTACCTCTGGCTTCAGAATAGTCCCCAGGATTGGTCGGCCCGGATGATTGCGATTCCCCCTTTTGACGGCCTGCGCTGTGGCGATCTGGACCGCGACGGTGATGCGGACGTGGTGCTAAATGGCTACTGGTTGGAAACACCGGCGAATCCGTTGTTTGACGAGTGGCCGTTGCACAATATTGATAAAAAATGGTACCATCAGGATCACGGCAGTTGGGCCGACAATAACAGTAAAATTGCCCTGGCCGACATTGATCAAGACGGCTGCCTCGATGTGGTAATCTCACAGGCGGAAATGCCGGCCTTTCCGGTCTCCTGGTACCGGGCGCCAGTCGACCCGAAGCAGGATGCCTGGGTTGAACACATAATTGGCCAGGTAAACTGGTGCCACAGCCTCGAAGTGGCCGATCTGGACAATGACGGCGATTGGGACGTGGCCGCCGGGGAATTAACACACGGTCACGATCCTGCTCCATTTTTGCCTCACAAAGTGGTCGTGTTCCTAAATCAGGGCGAAGCCACCAAATGGGACCGGCATTGGGTGTGGTCAGAAAATATGATTTCGCATGTCGGGATTTACGGTTTCAAATTGGGGGACTTGCACGACGATGGCGATTGGGATATTGTCGGGCCGCGAAATTTTAATTTTGGCCCACTCGATTTGTACATTAACCTCACCAGCGATCACAAACTTCCGTTGGATAAATTCACTTATTTTCAAATTGACAGTACACGTCAAAAATGGGGCGATTGGGAAGCGCCGTCCTGGCTGCGCTATTTCGGACTCGATTTCCCCGACGTCGACGCGAACGGCTACAAAGACATTCTTGCCGGGCGATATTTTTATCTGAACCCGACCGGTGATTTGTCTGGTGAGTGGAAACGGTCGGATTTGGGAATGAATGTGGACGGAATATTGGCTGTGGATGTTGACGGCGACCGTTGGTGCGATGTGATTGCTACCCGACTGCCGGAAGTTTACTGGTTCGAGACTGACGATTGGCGGGCCGGCAGTCACTGGAACCACATTAAAGTGGCCGAGTTGCCACCCACGGAACACGTGAACGGGCAGGATTACGAACTGGCGCAAATTATTCCCGGCGGTAAACCGGAACTGTTAATTGCTTCAGGAGCGGGAACTTTTTACCTGGAAATTCCGCCAGAACCGGAGCAGGGAAATTGGCCGAAGACCCAGATCAATTCAAATGCCACTAAAGAAGGAATAGGAGTCGCCGATATTGACGGGGATGGTTTTTTGGACATTGCCACTCCCACCGAGACCCGCGCGGAAAACGGGAAACAGCAGGTTGCCTGGTACAAAAATCCACAGAATGGCGTCGGTGATTGGCCGATGCACGTAATTGGGGTGGCCGAAACCAACGCCGACCGCTGTCACATTGCGGATTTAAATGCCGACGGCCGACCGGACGTGGTGGTGACCGAAGAACGTCATCCAGGCAAAGAACCTGACGCCAGCTTGTTTTGGTTCGAAGCCCCGCCTGATCCTGAAACCGGGACATGGATTCGGCATCACTTGGTCACCCAATATTCCATGAACAATCTCGATGTGGCAGATCTGGATCGAGATGGTGACGCCGACCTAATCGTTAGCGAGCATAAAAAATTATGTCGTTTGCAAATCTGGGAAAACGATGGTAAAGGTAATTTTATTGTTCATGAAATAGACCGAGGAAAAGAAAGCCATCTCGGTGCGCAAACCGTTGATCTGGATGAAGATGGCGACCTCGATATTGTGAGTATTCCCTGGGATAAATGGCAATATCTGCATGTCTGGCGCAATGATGCACTGCCAAATCCAAAACTGAATTATATCTGGTATAACCCACAAATGCAGGAGAAAGCCAGCGCAAATCAAGTGTCAAAGTGATGAGTCTGATTTAATCCGTTTCACCCTTGCGAAGGTTTAGAAATTGTCTACATGTTGTTTAATAAAATTATCATTTACCTGTATATTTAATTTATTATCAAATCGAACCTTCGCAAGGGTATTAAATCAGAGTCGGTGATGTTGATTGAAGTGGAAAACTGATTCTACCCGGAGTGAATGTGAGAAAACCAATAAGCGCCATTGTCGTCGGGGCGGGTCACCGGAGTCTGGTCTACGCGTCCTACGCTCAGAAACAGCCTGATCGACTGAAAATTGTAGGTGTCGCTGATCCGAATCCCGTTCGGCGAAAGCAGGTTCGGGACTTGTATGGATTTGCTAAAGAAAATTGTTATAAATCCGCACAGGAACTGGCAAGTCGTCCGCAATTTGCTGAAGCCATTATTAATGGTACCATGGACCATCAGCATATCAGCACCTCGATCCCGCTCCTGAAACAGGGGTATCATATTCTGTTGGAAAAACCCATCTGTCAAACCGCTGCCGAACTTTCCTTATTGGTTAAAACCGTGAGGGAAACCGGTCGCAAAGTCATGATCTGCCACGTGCTCCGCTGTGCCCCTTTTTATCGAAAAATAAAAGAGATCGTCGCCAGTGGTAAAATAGGGGATTTAATCAATATTGGAACGATTGAAGCCGTGAGTTACCATCACGTGGGCGTGGCATTTATTCGGGGTAAATGGCGTCGGCGACAGACCAATCCGATTTTACTTTCCAAATGTTGTCATGACCTGGACTTGATTTGCTGGTTTAATAGCGGTATTCGTCCCACGGTGGTATCCAGTTTTGGTAAATTATCTATCTTTCGTCCTGAAAATGCACCGTCCGGCTCAGGCGAGCGGTGTCTGGTGGATTGTCAGATTGAAGCGACCTGCAAATATTCAGCAAAGAAAAATTACGTGGATTTTGATTTCTGGAATTTTTATGCCTGGGATTCCATTGAACATATTCCCAATCCAACGCGGGCCGATAAACTCGAATCACTGCGTACCGATAATCCCTTTGGCCACTGCGTGTGGCGCTGTGACAATGATGTCGTGGACCACCAGTCCGTGTTGATTGAATTTGAAAATGGCTCTATTGCCAATCATCAATTAATTTGCGCCACGCCGAAAGGGGATCGCCGAATTCATTTGGTGGGTACCGAAGGCGATATTTTCGGATTTATGAAAGAAGGTACTTTCATCCTGCGCACCCCTCAATTCAATAAATGCTGCCATTTTTCTGATCAACAGTTCGATGTCAGTGTTAGCGGGGATATGCACGGGGGTGGTGATTTAAGATTGGTAGATGATTTCATCAGCGTGCTTTTAGGCGAACAGCCATCCATTTCGACAACGGATTTATTCGACTCGGTGAACAGCCATCTGATCGCCTTTGCCGCCGATGAAGCCATGTTAAACCAGAAATGTGTTCGCGTTGAAAGCTTATAAAGAAAATGAGTCCTCGATATGCAAATTACCCATGCTCAAAATCAGTCAGACCTTCTTGAAATCGCTGATCTCAAAGGTAAAATTTTTAAGCGAGCCACTTATTTTGAATTTTATGAAGAACGAATGCGGTTTCAGATGATGGACCCCTGGTTCAAGCCCGAACACGTCTTAATCATCCGGAAAAACGGTCAGATCATCAGCCAGGTGACTATCTTTGAACGACCCCTTCGTTTCGGTCCTGCCATCGTTAAGCTGGCCGGCATTGGCGACGTGTTGACGATTCCTGAATGTCGAGGGAAAGGGTATTCCGGACATTTAATGAATGTGGCAATGGAATATATGAAAAATAATCGTTTTGATCTGACCATGCTGTTCGGTATTCCAAATTATTATCATAAGTTCGGTTACATCGAAGCAATGAATTTTTATCAATTAGAATTATTCAATACAAATCTTAAGCTGGATCAATCAAAATATTTCGTCCGAGAATTTACCCCCGATGATTTGCCGGCGATGCTTCAATTATATCAGGCCAACATTCGCCATTGCCATTTAGTTGTTGACCGAACGGTCAAGTACCTGCAAAGCAAAGTCATTCATCCGGCTCATTTAATTATCCTCACGGATTCAGCCAATCGACTGGTAGGATATGCCAATGTCTGGGACCCCATTAGCAACCGATTCACGGTGATTGAGGCGATTTCGGAAAACCAAGAGGTTTCATGGGCGCTGCTGTCTGAGATATTAAAGCGAAAACCGGATACCGACCCATCCGTCACCATTAAAATGTCTCCCCACATACCTTTTGTGCGGCACATTCGTGGTCTCGGAAGCGAATTGAGAATCCGTTATTTTCGCGAGGGCGAGGGCAAAGGAATGCTGGCAATTATCGATTTATGCCAGCTCATGCAGAAATTAAAACCTTTATTGAATGCGAGATTAGCGGCCTCCCGGTTTTATCATTTCAGCGGGAGATTGGAAATACAAAGTCAACAATCAATAGAATTGTTATTCGAGAACGGCATTTTACAAACGTGTAAACCGGCGCCAAAGCCTTCAACCGTCAGATCGGGCCTGGTTGCTGACTTTCGGTATTTCACCAGAAATTTAATTGGTTACTGGTCAATTCAGGATTTGTTGAACCAGAGCAGCGCCTCCATTTCTGACAAACTCAGTCTGGATTTATTAGAAATTCTATTTCCGGAGACGAATCCTTTTTTATTACCCTGGGATTATTTTTAAAAACATTTTATAATGAATCCAATCGGCAAATTTACAATTATCGTTATAGTTCAGCGGTTCTACGTGCGACGCACTTTTGGAAACTTTGAGCCATATTTAATTTCTAAGAATTCAGGTTCAGAAGGCTCATTGTACTTACAAAAGTGCGTCGCACGTATCTTTAATAAGCGGGTGAACTATTACCAATTATCATGTTGACAGTCAGTTCGGGATGGATATTTTGCACGTGGGTCCGACAATTGGCCTCGGGGGAATTGCGCTAAAAACCAGCGAGTAGGTATATATGCCAGCCTCCGGGCATTTAGAGGGGCAGGTCATTGCCTCTGGTGCGGTGCGCTCGATTGTCAGGATGACCAAAAAGCACTGGCACAATGAAATGGGAAACTTTAATATTACCCGAACAGCAACAATCTACGCCCATCAATTTGAGACTGAAATTCAGGATGTAATTACCGTGCTCGAGGTAAAGTCGCGGACCGATGTCAGTCTGGGTACCGGCATGAAAAAAGAAGAAAATAAAGTGAAAGAATGATCGTGAAGGGAGCATCCAATGAAACAAAAAGGCTTTTTTTTCAACTGGGATCAGTTGAAATGGATTGTCATGGACGACAATATGCGGCGGAAAGAGGATTTAATTGAAGGAGGGGGAAATCGATGAAAAATTTAAAACGCCGCATCCAAGCTGGCGAAACCGTTCTTGGCTGCTGGCTAAATCTGGGTTCTTCGTTGGCAGCGGAGATGGTGGGACTGGCCGGCTTTGATTGGGTATTAATCGATTTAGAACACGGGGCTGGTACGGAAAAAGATGTGCTTTATCAATTACAGGCGCTTGAACATGGTACTGCTGCCCCAATTATTCGCGTGGAAGGTTTTGAACGGCAGCGCATTCATCGGGTACTGGATTACGGCGCTGAAGGAATCATGTGTCCGCGGGTAAAAACCGCCACCGAAGCAAAACAGGCCGTAGATGCCATGAAATATACCCCTGAAGGGCTGCGGGGGGTTGCAAAAATGGTGCGGGCCACCAATTTCGGCGTAAATTTCGATGATTATCTCAGCGATGCAAAAGATAATCTGGTGGGGGTCATTCAGATCGAAACCGAAGAAGCCTTGCATTGTCTCGATGATATTGCTGCCATTGACGGCGTGGATGTGCTTTTTGTCGGGCCATCCGACCTGACCATGGCCCTGGGCATTTTCGGACAGTTTGATCATCCGAGATTTATTGACGCCTTGAAAGCCACCGCAGCGGCTGCTCAAAAAGCGGGAAAAGCCACGGGCGTTTTGCTGTATAATCCGGATCATTTTGGTCAGTTTTATGAACTGGATTTTCGGTTTATTGCCTCTGGTGCCGATGCCGGATTTATCAACAATGGTGCTCGAGCAATGGTTAAAAAATTAGGCGATTTTAGAACGGCATTTGAATTAAGAAATCACTCGTAAAAGTACACCATTATAAAAATCGGAGCAGGAAATGGAGAAAATTGGTTTTATTGGGTTAGGTATCATGGGGAATCCCATGTCAAAAAATTTAATGAAGGCAGGATATTCATTAACAGTTTATGATATTAATCCCGCAGCGGTGAAAAACGTGGTAAATGCCGGCGCAACAGCCGCCCAGACGTGTAAAGCGGTTGCTGAAAAGAGCAATATCATTATTACGATGGTTCCGGATTCACCGGAGGTGGAACAAGTGGTATTCGGAGAAAATGGTGTCCTGGAAGGCGCCCGGTCGGGGATGTTGTTTATTGACATGTCGACAATTACACCAGCGACCTCTATAAAAGTCTTTAAGGCATTGCAGCAAAGAGGTGTGGAGGCGCTGGATGCGCCGGTTTCCGGTGGACAGGTTGGCGCTGAAGCCGGAACCCTTTCAATTATGGTTGGCGGAGCAGAGGCAGCATTTAAACGGGCTTTACCCATTTTAAAGAAGCTGGGTAAAAATATCGTTCATATCGGAGATGCTGGCGCCGGACAGGTGACCAAAGCGTGCAATCAAATTGTTGTGGGAATGACCATTCAGGCCGTTGCCGAAGCGCTGACGCTTGCCAAAAAATCCGGTGTAAATGTGGAAAAAGTGCGACAGGCGCTTTTGGGTGGATTTGCTCAGAGCCGAATTTTGGACCTACATGGTCAACGGGTCATTGATCGTAATTTTGAGCCCGGTTTTAAAGTGAAGCTTCATCGAAAAGACATGAATATTGCCCTGCAAACCGGACGGGAACTGGCAGTTCCGCTACCCGGCTCGGCCATCGTTGCCAGCCAAATGGATGCGCTGCTGGCCAGCGGGAACGGCGAACTTGACCATTCGGCATTAGCGTTATTGATGCAGCAACTAGCGAAGGTGGCGGAATAATCACGTTTCAGGGGGTGGGATAAAATAAATTGAGTGGTATGAGTAACAGTTCACGCGGTAGCTAAAGCTACGTGCGACGCACTTTAGGATCTGGTATAAGTTTCTCAAAAAGTTATATTTCATGATGTTTAATATGATTCTGCTTTTCCAAAAGTGCGTCGCACGTGTTTCGCTGCTTACCCCTGAACAGTTACAAAAAAATTAATTGCCCAATAAATTCAATAATAGCCCCCTCCTTGCCAAGGAGGGGGTTGGGGGTGGTCGAAAAATCTGTTTTAATAAAGTCGATCTGTGTCCTCAAGTGCGTCGTATGTTGACCCTGTGAACACTTACTGGTAGGATTGTGTAACCTATTGTTTTTTGCTATAAAATTTCAAACCAACAAATTATTTAATCCCACTCCCTTAATTTCAAAAACGTTGGAATCAGTGGATAGGTAATGTTATGAATGAAGACAAAGATTTTGCTCGAAAGAAACAGGCAATCAAATATTTACGGTGGGGAATTGTGGTGCTGTTGATGCTGGGAATGATTAACAGCTATTTTGACCGAATGAATATGTCCTTTGCCGCCTCCTCGATTAGTCGAGAGTTCGGGCGCTGGGTGCAAATATTCAAATTTATATTTCCTGATTCTGCAAAACCACAGAAAATACCGGTTAATATGGATAATAATCACGCCCTGATTGGCAATGGCACCTTTCAATGGAATGGAGAAAATAGCAGCCTGGCTTATTTTCTTCATCGAAAGGATACTGTCTGGACGGTCGCCACCCATTTTATTCCGGATTCCATTTTCGAAAAGACGATCATCGCCCGGTCCGTGGCAGTCGATGGGGATTATGCCGTTATTAGTGCCGTTGAGACAGAAACCGGTGGTCGCATTGTCTACGTGCTACAATTCCAAAAGTCCAGTGACGATAGTGCGAAAGGGGAATGGAAATTACAGACCAGACTTCTCCCGCCAGATTCGGCGCTTCCAGCGACCTTTGGCGAGGCCGTTTCATTGGATGAAAATCAGATTATTGTTGGTGCTCCCGGGAAGAAGGGTGAAAAAGGGCGTGCCTTTATTTTTCAGCGAATTCAAAATGAATGGATTCAAACCGCGTGTCTGTCTCCAGAAGAAAATCAAATTGAAAATGGAGAGCAATTCGGTCATTCCGTCACCATTGATCGTGATTATGCCATGGTCGGTTATCCGGACGGGAATCACACAAAGGGAAAAGTGGTTGTCTTTAAACGCGAGAATAACCAGTGGAAACGAAGTCAGGAGCTGGTATCAGTGAACGGGGATCGTAACGATCAATTTGGTTGTGCGGTGGCAATGGATGGCGAGTTTGCAATCATTGGAGCAGAGCCAGCGGATTCAGGTCTTGAAAAAACAGGATCGGCCTTTATCTATGAACGAAAGCAAGCGCATTGGGAACTTCACGCCGTGCTCTACCCGGCCGATAGCTTGCAGGTCACACATTTTGGCGGGGATGTGGCATTAAAAGGAAATTATGCTATTGTTAGCGCTCAGACGAAAAAGACGAAAATACCGGGGGCAGCCATCATTTTCCATCGTGAAGGAAAACGCTGGATTCAGCAATCGCTCCTCACTCCGGAATCTGTTGAAATGACCGCACAATTGGGTCGCACAGTTGCCGTTAATGAACAGGATTATGCCCTGGTGAGCGGGAAAATGGTGGATACCAATAATGCCGTTGCGTTTATTTTCCGCCATTATCCCATCGATCCGGCAAAAATGGGCCTAATCCTGGCGATGTTTTTCTGGGCGTATGGCATTATGCAGGTGCCGGCAGGGCGCTTGGTGGACAAATTCGGTATTCGCAAATTATACACCACCAGTTTTTTTATCTGGGCATTCGTGGCTACGGCTTTCGGACTTGCCACCAGTATCTGGATGTTCGTGGTATTACGGGCATTATTGGGAATTCTGGAATCGGTTTCCGCGCCGGCCAGCATGGCATTTATCGGCCGTTATTTTGATGAAGCCGAGCGGGGCCTGGCAACCGGGATTTATCTCGCTGGTACAAAGTTGGGACCATCAATCGGTGGCATTCTGGCCGCCTGGCTCATCGGTACATTCGGTTGGCGGATGTTATTCATCTTATGCGGATTGATTCCGTTGATCTGGCTGCTTCCCTGGGAATATTATTACCGCATATTAGAGAAAAGATTAGGTGAACGAGGTATAAAAAGTGAAGCCGCAAAAACCGACGGTATTAACTCGACCGCCAGAAAAAAACTAATTCCCTTGAAAACGATTTTTAAATATAGAAAAACCTGGGGCGTGTTCTGGGGGAGTGCCGCTTATTCTTATGTACTGGTACTTTATTTAAGCTGGCTTCCGACCTATTTCCGGGAACAGATGCATTTTTCATTAGCGAAAATGGGTGCGTTTTCCGGAATTGCTTTTGGCGGAGTTGCCTTGATGGTTCCCCTGGCCGGAGCGGCTGCCGATTTTCTAATCCGTAAGGGGTGGGATACCTCAAGCGTCCGCAAGGGATTCATTATCGCCGGTTTTTTAATGGGCGCCCTCATTATTCCCGTGCCGTTCATCAGTAATCCGGACTATGCGGTTAGCGTTTTATTAATTGCGATTGTGAGTATGGGAATGGCCACCGCCAATACCTGGGCGATTATGCAGGCCATTGCGCCCGAAAATACCACCGGTACGCTGGCTGGCGTCCAGAATCTCGGCGGTTCAGTGGGTTCGGCTGTGGCACCGTTGTTAACCGGATTTATGGTAAGCACCAGCGGAACATTCAATTCAGCCTTTATTCTGGCGGGACTCATCATGTTGTCCGGTATTTTAAATTACATATTTTTAATTGGTAAGGTCGAGCGTATTCAAATTGATTAAAAAATATTTAAAATTTATTAAATTTATGTTGCATTTTAAAAAATGAATTGCTATCTTTTGGTTAACCGCAGACCATAAACCATTAGTGTTATATTACCATAGCAAGAGGTAATAGAATGACTGTCATAACTGATTTCATTGAATCCCTTCAAGAAATAGAAATTGTAAAACCCACCGAATTAATCATTCGACAAATTAAAAACCAAATTTCAAGCGGCAAATTGAAACCAGGCGACCGGTTGCCACCCGAACGCGACATGGCGAAGCGACTTGGAGTAGGGAGGGGGTACATTCGGGAAGCAATTAAAAAATTGGAATTTTATGGCATTCTGAAAACCATCCCACACAAAGGAACGGTTGTCGCCAGTTTCGGCGTCAAGGCGCTCGAAGGATTGATTTCTAATATTTTAGAATTGGAAAAAGATGATTTTAAATCATTAATTGAAACGAGACAAATCGTGGAAACGAGTGCTGCCCGCTTAACCGCTGAACGGGCTTCTGACGAACAGATCGAGAAAATCGAAAAGGCACATGAAGAATATTGTAATTTAGCGAATGAAGGAAATCCCAGCATTGAAATTGATTTCTTGTTTCATTTGCGAATTGCTGAATTTTGCCGGAATCCGGTTCTGCGATCGATTATCGCATTAATTGCTCCGGACATTATTGCCCATTCAAAAAATCTGGTAAGTGATAAAGCGGGATATGTTCAATTGTCTAAACTTGTCATGATCGAACACGAGAAAATAGTGAATGGTATTCGTGACCGAAATCCGGAAAAGGCAGCCCAGGCCATGTCAGCTCACCTACAACGAATCCTTAACCTGGTTACGGATTTTGAAGCAAGCAAAGGCCAGTTAGATATTCGTGAATGGCTCTCCAAAAAGACAAGCTAAGTATAGATTTTTGATTAAAGGTTGATGGAATCATGTAGATAAATGTATACTCGTTTAGGTTTATTTTATAACATTAAAATCTAAGGTACCTTGAAGGCTTTCTATCCCTCACTCCAACCCTCTCCCTTTGGGAGAGGGTTGGGGTGAGGGAAAAAAATAGCTCGAATCCACACGAAAAATCCTTTTTATCTAGATCAATTTAATGTTACATTTTAACCTTTAATAGTACAATTCTTTTGCTAAAAATTTTGTTATTGAAAATTTGGTTAACCACTGATTACAAACCGCAAAACATTGACCATAAACCATTTAAAATTGAATCCCGGTGGGGGTTAATGCGAATGAAACCTAAAATATTATTATCCGAAGACATCAATCCTGTTGGCAAAAAATTATTAGAAGATAAATTTGATATTCTCATCGCACTGGATACATCCGAAGCCACGCTACTTAAAATCGTCAAAGATGTTTTTGGCATCATTTTGCGGGCAACGACGAAGGTTAACCGAAAGGTCATTCAGTGCGCTCGGGAATTAAAAGTTATCGCCAGAACAGGAGTCGGCGTTGATAACATTGATATCGAGGCGGCTAGTACGCGTGGAATATATGTCTGTAATACCCCCGGAATGAATGATTGCACCGTCGCCGAACATACGGTAGCCCTTATCTTGGGATTAGCTAAGCAGATCCTCCGCATGGATAAAGCGGTTCGAACGCAGCGATGGAGCGAGCGCTTTTCCGAACAACAAATGGAAGTCGCCGGAAAAACACTTGGCATTATTGGACTTGGCGCTATTGGTCGTCTGGTAGCAAAAAAATGTGGCCTGGGTTTGGACATGAAAATACTGGTTTATGATCCGTATTTTAACGGTGCTGTGGATGCAAATTATATTACTTTAATAGATAATTTAGAAGAACTATTCGTACAGTCTGATTTTATCTCGATTCATGCCCCCAACCTTCCGGAAACAAAAGGATTAGTGTCGCTACAATATCTTTCAATGATGAAAAATACAGCTTATCTGCTGAACACGGCTCGGGGCGATCTGGTTGATGAACCAGCCTTGATAACCGTTCTCAAAGCAAAGAAGATTGCCGGCGCCGCTTTAGATGTGTTTCAACAAGAACCTTTACCAGCGGATAGTCCTTTTAATTCGCTGGATAATGTGATTCTGGCGCCGCACGTCGCCGGTTCAACGTGGGAATCAAATGTCCGCATTGCCAAGGCGGCGGCAACGGCAGTGTTAGATGTGTTTGAGGGGCGGAAGCCAAAATTTGTTTATAATTATAACCAGCTGAAAATATAATTAAGGAGGTGGTGCTTTTAAAGTGAATCCTGATTTGACTGATTCTGTCATTTAGTTTTATTTTAAAATGTGAGTCTAATTTAAATTTTAAGGAGGGAAAAAGATGACCAGAAAGTCTCTTTGCTTGCAGTTGTTTGCTTTCATCCTGATAATCTTAATCGTCATTTCAGCAGGAACTGCAATCGCTGCGATAACCGGTAAAATTGCAGGACGGGTAGTTGATAAGGAGTCTGGGGAACCGCTACCCGGTGCCAATCTAATGATTGAGGGCACTTTTCTGGGAGCCGCCGCCGATGCGAATGGTGAATATTTTATCATTAATGTGCCGGCGGGTTCCTACGCGGTGAAGGCTTCGGTGATGGGATATGAAATTACCACCAAAACAAACGTTCTGGTGATAACCAATCGAACGACTCAGGTTAATTTCCGTCTAGCGCCGACAGTTATCGAAGGCGCTGAAGTGACGGTTGTCGCTGAACGGCCGCTGGTTGAATTGGATGTCACCGGTACCCAGACCGTGATGAATTCATCCATGATTGAGCGGACACCGGTAACCGATCTGGAAAATTTAATGAGTCAGCAGAATGGTATCATTAATACCGGAATGGTGAGTACATTTCGGGGAGGCGAGTTAAAAGAAGTAAGCTATATGGTGGACGGTAATTCCACCGATTACGGGGTGTTGCAGGATCAGTTCAGGAAAATTAATACCACCGCCATTCAGGAGGTGACCTTGTTAACCGGAGGTTACAACGCCGAATATGGGAATGCCATGTCGGGTGTGGTCAACGTGGTGACCAAAGAAGCTGCGATGACCCGAAAAAATATTCACGGAAACATCAGGGGAACCTATCGTCCTGCCGGATTATATCATTGGGGCACCTATTTATTCGATGAAAGTCTGCACCGCATTGCAGATTTTCCGCTGAACTACTGGCAAGAACAATTGCAAGACCCGGCCAAACAGCAGGAATTTGCCGAATATTATCGCTATTGGTATGGTTGGGACGGGCAAACGGTTCCCACGGCGCAACAGCTTTATGAAACACACCTGGATCAGGTATTGGGCAACGAGGAGGTTCGTGACTATGATCAACGGTCACAAAAAGAATTTGAAGGAAGTATTTTTGGCTCCTTTCTGAATAATACCAATTTTCTGGCTTCGTTCAATTATCTGCGCGGTGTTCACATCTACCCGACCCGATTACCTTACCAGGACTCCTATAATGGCATTTTTAAATTCAATTATTATTTAGATAAGAATAAAAAGCTAAGTGCCAGTTATATGCGTTCAGGTCATAAAATATCCGCTTATAGCCAAGCCGGTGTGACCAGTTTGGAAAATAATCGTGTGCACGGCTTGCTACCAGGAGAATCACTAGATCCCAACGATCAGCGGTTAGGAAAATACGGGTATTGGGGAGGAGATTATCGTCTTGGCGATAATAAATTAGATCTGGATCAATTTACTTTAAAATGGCAGCATACCCTTAATCCATCCACCTTCTACACGGTTGATATTACTTATACCATGTCTGAAAACACCATTGCCCAGGACTATTCCAAAGCCGAAGCTCAAAATGCCTGGGCCGACCAACATTTTGGATACAACGAAAATTCCGATTGGCCGCGCGATGGCTATGTCGGTTATGCCCAGTTCGACAGACAGTGGTCATTAAGCGGTGAAATGCGCGTGCTAGATATGAACTGGTTGACTAATTTTGGCTATGAAACAAATAATTTAAATGTGAAAGGTGATTTTACCAGCCAAATCACCAATCGGCATCAAATTAAAGGCGGTGCTCAGTTCATTCTTCACGATCTGGATCATATTGCGATTCAACATGACTGGCGACAAACCTCATCAGATAATCCGTACGCTGGACAGGTTTTTGCGAATGTCTGGGATGCAAATCCAGCCGAACTGGGATTATACCTTCAAGATAAAATGGAATATGAAGGTATCATCCTGAATGTTGGGCTACGTTTGGATGCCTACAATGCGAATTATGATTATCCCGAAAATCCGTTATTCGATCCTTTTGTGGTCCAACCCGCGACAAAAGGGTATGAAGAAAATGTCTTAAATTCTGATTATATGTGGTTCCTGGAACGGGAATTACCGGATTGGGCATATTGGCCCAGGCCTTATGAAAATTACAGGGATCTGTCCAATAAGCCAGGTTATGATCAATATACATTTAAAGGAAAAAATACGGTCAATTCCACCTGGAAAGCCGCGCTCTCACCACGCTTAGGCATCTCATTCCCGGTGAGCGAGTCCTCCAAAATTTTCTTCAGCTACGGCCATTTTCACATGCGGCCCTCATTTAGTGCGATTTGTGGCCGTCCCATTTCATTTCTAAGACAGGATCCGCTGAATACAATCGGTCCCAATCGCCAGTTTGGGTATACCGGTCATGATGGTTTAACGTATCAAAAGCTGGTTCAATTTGAATTGGGGTATAATCAAAGCTTTTTAGAGGCATTTCGCGTTTCGGTAACCGGATATTATAAAGACTATGAAAAGCTAACCAATCTTGCTTACCAATCCGAATATGGTGAAGGCGGGATCGCAGTCGGTGGAAATTCATTAGATGGCGCATCTATGTATGTCTGGCCAACTGAAATTGGTCGCGGTTCCTTTCATAGCGGCAATAATGTGCTCGCGAATAAAGGATTCCGTGAATCACGCGGTGTTGAAATGAGCGTTGAAAAATTATTCGATGGCTTATGGTCGGCTGCTATCCACATGGATTATGGCGTGACAAATGCCGCGAATTACGGATTAACCGGCATAAATGAAAGTCTTGACAAACAATCGGGAAACTCGGTTGGCTCCCAAAGTAAACGCGATGATATTGAAGCCAACTGGATGTCGGACTTACGAATTCGGGCCAATGCCAGTCTTGTTACTCCACAAGATTTTGCCGGACCCGCGGCGCCGGTATTCGGTGATATTACATTCGCCATTTACTATGAATATTTCAAAGGTCCGAAATACACCTGGTATGAACCTGGTTTTGAAGGATTGCAGGTACTGGAAAATAAAACCTGGTTTCCGCATCAACGTACCGACCTGAAAATTACCAAGTATATTAATATTGGTGCTGTTAAGCCATATTTAGGGATTCAAGTTACCAATCTATTTAACAATTATGACAGAATTTTGCTAAGCGGATCCGAACTGGATGCCTGGGAACAGGATGAAAAGTCACCGACTGAGTCGAAAGAAGGGGAACCGAATATCTGGAAATTTTATAATTCCTATTCAAATCCCAAGCGGATGATATACTTCACCTTAGGCGTCGAATTCTAAATAGCAAAATTTTGATAACATAATTTTGAAAAAAGTGGGAGTATGTCTATGAAAATCAATAAAAAAATAAATAGACTGAGCGGTTGTTTGTTATTGGCATGTTTTATTTTGCTGATCACAACCTCGCTCTTTGGACAATGGACCGATTTCGAACGGCTGACACGCAGCCGGATGTGGATCGATTTACACGCTTTTCCCGGCCCGGAGTATTCCTTACCTGGCGACCGGTTTAACTACTTTGACTATCCGGGTACGCTATATGATGCAAATTATCAACGAAAATTTCAAACCGGACGCTTCAAAATGGGATTTATGGTCCATACCAGTGTCGATGGAGTACCAACCGCCTATCGCTGTGAGTCGGTGAAATCGGCTGGTCAGCCTTTTGATGCAACCGGATTGACGCTCATTGAACCGGTTTCTAAAACAACCAATTATAATTTGGTGAACGGAAACGGTGTTGCTGAAGAAATTGTCAGCGCCAAGCTGCGTCTCGATTACTATGGACTGGAAGTTCATTGGAAAGCAATGGCCTGGAGCTTTCCGAAATACGATGACTTTGTCATCCTTGAATTCAACATCGTTAATCCTGCCGATAATGGGAACTCGATAACTGATTTACGATGGGCTTACACGGCAGAATGGGCAATTTACAATCCCTATGCCCCGCAAATTGAATATCATCTGCCCCGCCAGCGACAGGTTGATGATGATTTGTTCGAATGGGACCCTACGCACGAACTCTTTTATTGGCACGATGGGCATCAAGTCGTGACTCAAGACATTAATAATCCATTTACCTGGAGTTACGGCTATACGAAAAGCGATGTCGGTGAACCCAGCGATTTGTACGATCAGGATGCAATTGAGCATGATTTCAGAGCCCCGCAATATGTCACTTGTGTGGTGTTAAACAAAACCAAAGACGCCAATAGCGGGGAGCCAGACCATTATAATTTTGTTTTTCCGGGTCCTTATGGCGCTGAAGGTCCTAAATTTGATCCGAATAACCAGGCCATCTCGTTGGAAAACTATGGCCGAGATTACTTTGAAAACGCAATGAAGCATTACGAGCCGTTACCAAAATACGAAGAAGGCACTTATGATGCCTCGGGAAATTATACGCCAGGCGCACCGATTACGCCACCGGCCTGGTATCCCAATCAGCAAACCGTGGAACGAACGGGTGAAGACCTGTTCTTCAATATGTTGCTGAATTCTGGTCCCTGGGATATTGCTCCCGGCGAAACCATCACATTGACCTACGCCGTTGTGGGCGGCCACATGGACTGGGAACGGGTGATTACCGGTGGGCTGGAAAATCAGGCGCATTTAATCGATGGTCGTGACCGAATGTGGGAGCATCTAGAGGCTGCCAGAGAATTGTTTGAAAATAATTACTACATCAATGAAGTCCCGCCTTCCACACCAACCAATGCTTGGAATTCCCTCGTTTTTGAAACAAAAGGTCCGGCCGGCTCAAACCCTGGTATCATGGTAAAATGGCCCCCGGTGACACTCACCGGTCAGGAATCAGGTACATTTGCCGGCTACAATGTGTATCATTCTTATGATAGTCCTCACGGTCCGTGGGAAAAAATCGCCACCATTTCCGCGGATGAAGCGCTCGGGGCGGATGGTCTGCTTTCATACTATGATGAGCGGCAACTTGGTTCACCAAACTGGTACTGTGTAACCAGTGTTGATACCGATGGCCGTGAATCCGGTAAAGTCAATCCGAATGTCAGACCCTTATATCCGGATTATCCGCCTTCAAACGAGCTGGAAAAAGTTGTGGTTGTACCCAATCCGTTTAAATTACACAGCCGCATCGGTGCCGATCAATTCAAATTGGATTTTGTGGGTGTTCCCGCGAAATGTACCATTCGAATTTACACCTTAAATGGTGATTTGGTGATGAAACTGAATCATGGCGATGGTTCCGGTGATCAGGAATGGGTGACTACATATCATGAAGGATATGGCCTCGAAGTAAAACCGTATCAGATGACAAATCAAAATATGCAGCGCATTGTTCCTGGCCTCTATTTTTTCCATGTTGAATCTCATGTTGAAGGCCATGAAGGTGAGACGCATATTGGTAAGTTTGTCATTATTCGATAAACTTGTAAATAAGTGAAAATTTTTAGGAGGACTATCAATGATTAAATATAAAACGCCTACCCTAATGGTGATCATTGCGCTGGTGCTGTTGGTTCATCAGATGCCTTTATTCGCCCAAAATGCACTCGATTTTCCGGAAATTCCGGCAATTGATTTCTCTCGCACGGCGCGTAGTGGCTGGCAATTTCTGCATTTGCCAACAAATGCCAGAAATGCGGCATTGGCAAATATTAAATGCGGACTGAACAACAATAATGCAATGGCCGTTTTCGCGAATCCGGCTGATCTGGTCAATGTAAAAAATATTGATATCGGATTTAGTAAATTTAACTATATTGCCGATGTTTCATTTATGACCGCCGCTATCGCTAAAAATTTTGAGCAATGGGGTGTCTTTGGGATTCAGTTCGCGAGTCTCAGTAGCGGTGACATGATCAGAACCGAAAACCGACCGGGCAGATTCGGAAATGAGCGTTTTACAAATCTGGGAACATTCGATGCCGGCGACCTGTTAATTGGAGTGAGTTACGCCCGTACGATTACGGATCGCTTCTCTATCGGTGCGAATGTCAATTATATCGAAGAAACGCTCGATGATGTGAAAGCCTCCAACATCAGTCTTGACTTCGGTCTCTATTTTAAAACCGGCTTTAAGAGCTTGCGGTTTGCGATTGTCGGACGTAATTTGGGTACCGATCAACGATTTGGTGGATTTGATGAATTATACGGGATGCCCATTCAAGTTCGGATGCCAATGGAATTGTTTATGGGAATTGGCTATGACTTTATCGGCGGTAAGCAAAATGATATGCATAATTTAAGCGGCTATCTCGAGGCAACCCATCCCAACGATGCTGACGAACGTGTCCACACCGCGCTCGAATATAATTTTAATAACCTGTTTTTTCTGCGCGGTGGTTACCGTTTCAATTATGACGAAGTGGGAGCAACCTTTGGCGGTGGCGTTAATCTCGAAATGGCAGGCTATAAGCTGAGTGTCGATTATGCTTATCTCGATTACGGACGCTTGGACGTTACCCATCTGTTTACGCTGGGATTTGGTTTGTAATTCGAATTCCTATTAATTGTTGCAAAAGTTAAAATGCCATCTCAGGCTGCCAGCACAGCGGTGTTGGCAGCCATTTTTATCATTGTGTCGATTGAAAAAAGCCTCGTTCGGGTATTTTTAATTCCACAGGAGATAATCGTTTTATGATTTATCGAAGTGATGATATCGGTGATCTCAAAAAGTACAAGCATAACCGTGACATTCGATTACCGAATTGGGGGCCGTATTCAAAACATTATGCCGGAATCGCCCATATCATGAATACCAATCGGGGCCGTTTAATGGAATTTACTTTTGTTTGCGGTTATTATGGTGGCGCTCGAATTGTGCCGAATGTCATTTTTGACAGCGGATATTATCACTGGCAGGCGGATAAAAATTTGAGTTATTACAGTTATCGCTACGAATTGGAATGGAAAGATAAGGTATTCGCTGAGCTTGAATTTTTTGAAGTTGATGATCAAGCTCGTTTAACCAAAATCACTTTTAATAACGCGCAACCTTTTAAGCAGCAATTTGAAGTGATTTTGATAACAACGGTGCGAGAACCGCATCAATGGACGAGGTTGGCTTTGCAACCGGGAGAAAGCTGGTTCCCTGCCGAAAAGTACCACACAATTTCACATTGGGATCAATACATGCAGGATGGAATCAACCGCGGCGTGCAGTCCGGCGATATTTTTGTTGATGGCCAGGCGCTGGGCAAAGCCAGTCTCGGCCGGCCTTATGATAAAACCTTCCCAGCTATTGGTGATCAGAGTCGTATGATTAAAGCGAATTGCTTTGGCTTGAATAAAAGTGACGCAGTAACCTATAAATTCGAGCTTACGGAGAATTTGTCTAATTCGTACCTGTACGTACGTTATAGTTTAAACGGAATCGATTTTGTCAATTGTAAAATCCAGGTTAATGGCCAGAGTAGATTATTGGATTTACCGGCCACCACAACCTCGGCGATCACCTTCGACTCCTTCTCCTTTGTGTCAGTAGAACTCGGCGACCTGACTACCGGCAGTTACACCCTCAAATTAGAGATTTCAGACGTAATCCCACACGCCGTGGGAACAGACGAAAAGCAAAGGCCACCGGAATTTGTTCTGGACGGATTTATCCTGCGCAGTGGTCCCAGCGATCTGTTACATCCGCCGCGCGTACAGTTGATTTATCATAAAACCCGTTTGGATTATCAGTTAAACCCCGCCGAAAACGGGCTTATGATTCGACCTGAAGGCGAACCAATAACTTCCTACGGTATCTGGTGTGAATATGAAAAAGCCGAAACCCTGGATTTTTATAAGAAATTGAATTACCTTTACCTCCAGCCAGTCAGGGAGCTATATGCCAATGATTTTGAATCGCAGGTAAAACGATTGCAGATCCGGCCGGGCTTTTTTCAAAATTATGATTCTGACAACATGTATCTGATGTACCGCATCAAGCCGCTGTACTGCGCTGAAAAATCCAAGCTTTCGGTCTATCTGGCACTGGTAACCGATTCCGATGAAGCAGTGGTATTGAAACGGGCGAAAGCTGTCTTTGATCAACGGGAAAAGATTGAAAATAAAATCCGCCAGAAATTCGAGAAAGAACGCTACCGAGTAGAGCATCCCCAATTTTCGTTTAGCCAGGAACGGATGATGACCCAATTATTAACAAACATCAGTTTTCCGGTTAAATTAAACGGTCAGTTTCTCAAACATTTCACACCAGGTAAAGCCTGGGGCGGTCTCTATTTGTGGGATGCCGGTTTTCATGCACTCGGACTGCTGGAATATTCCCCTAAATTAGCGTTCGAAGCGATTCATATTTATTTTACCGAACCGGATGACCCTTATCATGCCTTCATCATGCACGGTTCACCGGTACCGGTTCCCATTCATGTTTACTGGAATCTGTATCAGCGGACCGGTCGCAAGGATTTTCTGGAATTTTTATATCCGCCAGCGAAAAAAATGTATGATTTTCTGGTCGGCAAAATCATGGGCTCGACCATGGATAAATTTGGTAATGGTCTATTGTCCAGCTATGATTATTTTTATAATGCGGCTGGCTGGGATGATTATCCGGCGCAAGCTTATATTCATGCGACTTTTAAGGGAGACACTTGTCTCGCCGATAATGTTGCCTGTGCCGCCTATCCCAGCCACATCATCCGGGCGGGAAAATTGATGCGATTGGCCGCGTATGAACTCGGCTATCAAGAGGATATTCACGAAATAAGTCGTGACATCGAATACATTGCGGCTGCTTTACAGAAATGGAGTTGGGATGAAAAGGCTGGTTATTTCTCATACATTTTGAATGATGTTAAGAAACCACTCTATTACGATCAGCAAACGAACTTTAATATGGGATTGGATGGGTGTGCGCCACTTATTGCTGACATTACGGATGAGACGCAAACTGAAATTTTGGTCAATAAACTTAAGAACCCGAATCGCTTGTGGACCGAGATTGGTCTTTCTGCCGTCGATCAAAGTGCGCCCTATTTCACCACCGGCGAGGGCTATTGGAATGGTCGAGTTTGGATGCCGTACAACTGGTTCTTTTGGAAAACAATGCTAACGTTGGGCGAATTGGATTTTGCCAACAAAATCGCCCAAACATGTATTGATCTCTGGAATACCGAGGTTAACCAGTCTTATCATTTGTGGGAAAATTTTATTATCGAAACCCAACGCGGGGCCGGTTGTAGTCAGTTTGGCGCCCTTTCCGCGCCGGTGATTGAATTTTATAATGCCTATTATCGTTCCGGCCGAATCACAACCGGTTATGACTTGATAATTCATCACTACGAATATGATCCACAAAAGGATTATCTAAAATGTATCGTCAGTTCACCTTTCCGGTCGGGAAAAACGGGCATCGTCGTTGTGATGGGAAATTCAGGGACTTATCGAATGAATCTTGACGGAAAAAGCCTGTCTCTAACTGCCCGGCCATCCGGTGCAGTAGAATTCATAATAAATGCCGGTATTGAACCGACAACCATTGAAATTTATCCAGACATCAATAACTCTGTTGATTAATACATTTGCCAAAACTATTTTATTTAACTTCAATCAATATATCGAAGTGATCATTCATTGAATAACTATATATTGAATTCAAGCAAGTTTTGGCAAATGTTTTCCCTACTAAATCAACGGATTCATCAACGTTGAATAAGTTATTTCAATTGCGTAGCATGTAGACTACATCATTTTGGGAGGTTGAATTATGAAACGAAATCCAATAATCGTTGTTCTGACACTCGTAATTCTTACCTTGTTTGCCTGCGGCTCGGACGCTGACAAGGTCATCGAATTAGAATCAGCGCTGCCAAAACGTGTCATCCTTTTCATCAGTGATGCCATGCCCGTCGGCGCGCCTGAACGAATTCCGTTACCCGTTTTTCAGGAATTGAAAAAAGAGGGCTGTTATTACAAAGAAATGCACGTAATTCTGGCGGCGCATCCGCAACGCAACGATAATGAGAATGCGCCTGCGTATTATCCCTGGGGCTGTTCGCTGCCCAATCCGGTTGCCATAACCGGAACGGTATTTATTGGGCTTCCGGAAATTAAACAGCACATGCTCCAATATAGTTTTCAAGATAAAAAAACAGCATTCACCGTGAATTGCGGGGCTTATGATGAAATAAGCCCTGGCTACACCATTTTTCATCAACTGGAAAAAAACGGATTTCCGGATTTATTCAAAGATGAAATGCCAGTCGAAGATACCAAAAAAATTATTGAAAACGACGACCCCGCCTTTATCAGAATTCATCTGCAGGGGCCCGGCTCGGCCGGTCACATCGTTTTTCAGGGACCGGAATCATACCATGATGCCCATTTGAAATATGCAGAAAAGGATGGCAGCCTACCCTGGTACAAAAACATCTGGCATCCAAAATCGCCTTATATTCATCAGGCCTTATATGCTGATTCGCTTTTAGGTGATTTCGTCAATTGGTTAAAAGAGACTGGCCGATGGGATGAAACCGTGCTGATTGTGATGGGTGATCATGGTCAATGGGATCAGGGCACGCATCCGCCTTACGCTCCCAAAAGCAACATGACGCCTTTTCTGATTGTCGGAAAAGGTATTAAAGAAGGCCAGGAGTATGATGCCGCTGAAATTCTTGATCTGGCCCCAACCATTGCTTACATCAGTGGCGTTCCTGAACCCAAATTTGCATCCGGACGCGTATTAAAAGAATGTATGATTGGCGGGCCAAAAACAGTGACGGTGGAACCCCAGTTGCTGAAATTAAATCAACTTTTAATTAAGCATCACCAGTTTCTGGAACAACATCCGGAAGCGGCTCAGCAGCCTGATTTCAAGGCTTTAAATGATCGTTTTATGTCCATTGAAACTATTGGTAGCTGGCATAATACCTTTGAAAACATTGAGGAGATCATTAAGCATAATCAACATCTCTTTGAACAATTATAAGCCCTAATTCAATAATGACAAAAATTGAGTCTCCCTATTCTTAATTTTATAATCTCCGCTTATATGTCCCCTCCTCTCATATAAGCGGAGATTTTTATTATTTAAATGGTAAATCCCTGATGAACGAAATAAAATTGTTGCACCAGAATGGCATTCTTTCCATTGAGAACAATCTCATTCGCCGTCAGTACAGCACTGGTGACGCATTTTTCCCTCTCTCTTTTTTACTTAAAAACGAGCAGTGTGAATTGCTAATGCCGAAGCAGCGATGGTTTGAATGCGTGGTGAATGGTGGAATTCTGACGGCTGGCATTTATCGAACGCATCATTCTCGCCCGCTGAAACATGGTGGCTTGGAAGTAACAATTATCTTTGCTTCCAAAGATATTATGCTGAAATATCAAATTCAGATATTTCCCGGCTCGAGTATTACCCGGGAAAGGTTGATGCTATTCCCGGAAAATGTTTCATTTCGTCTGCACTATTCGCGGGACAAACCGCATTTCATCTTTCCTGAATATGCCGTTCACGCTTCTGCACCACCAATCGCTGAGGAAATCCGCCTGGCCACCTGGAACTACGAGCAGATGCCTGAAGCGAATATCAATGCCTTCCCGCTCGATCGAATCTGGGGAATAACTGAGGAACGCGCATTGAATTTATCACAATGTGATATGTACCACCCCGTTTTTTTGAGTTTTAAACCAGTTGATGCCGAGCTTCGAAAAGGCCCAATCATTATCGGGACAGATAAAAATCAACACAACTGGATTGTTGCCTACGAACATGGCTCCCCCGACAATGATTCGTCAAAGGATTACATTAAAATTGGCACGAACTACCACGATAAAAAAACGCGGTTCTGGGTATCGATGGAAAAAGGGGCCTTTTTCGATGGCGAGGAATTTACCGCCGCCAAACCATTCGTTTCACCCTGGACGAATTTGGGAACATTTAATGACGATGACATTGACCAGGGACGGAAGGCTTTTCGGGATTATCTTTACTATTGGCAAAGCGAAACCCTGGCCGGTCGTAAGCCTTGCTTCTATTACAACACCTGGGGGTGGCAACGCGCGGATGAAGATTGTTTTATCAATGTAGACGCCATAAAGGATATCAGAAAAGGCCGAAAAATCTACTGTGATGCGACAGTTTATCATCCCATCTCTTTTCATAATATATCCAGCGAGGGTGGCCGTCGAAAACATTTTTCTCCGGATGAAGTATTGTTTCATAAAGACCGTCTTTTGCATGAAATTGACTGCGCGCATGAATTAGGAGTGGATGTATTTGTTCTGGACGATGGCTGGTACGATTGGATGGGTGACTGGAAGATTCATCCGCAATTTGGTAGCAAAGGATTATCAGATATTGTGAAATGCTTGGAAGATTACAACATGCGGGCTGGTCTCTGGTTGGCGCCAACTTGTGTTGATCCAAATTCCCGTTTTTTTGCAGAACATCCGGAAAATATGGCCCGTGCTCAAAACGGAGAAATCGTCCCTTCGCGGTTTGGCCGTAAAATGGCTTGCCTGGTCAGTGCCGGTTATGCGGAAAGTTTTATGTCAAAATGTAAGACCCTGATTGATCTGGGATTTACCTATTTTAAGTGGGATGCGCTGGATGGATGGTACTGTTACTCCGACCAGCATTTGCATGGTAACAATCGGCACTGTACTGAGGATCGCGGACACCGTTACGGTTATGAATTCGTTCGAATTATTAATCAGATAGCCCAAGAATTGATTGCTTATTGTCCGGACCTGGTTCTTGTTTATGATGTCACCGAAAGCGGCCGCTTTGTGGGTCTGGATTTTTTAAGTCAGGGTCGCTTTTTCTGGATGAATAATGGCGCCAGCGGATATCATGATCTTTCGACTTACCGCGCAAAATCGATGCGCACCATTTACCAGCGTTATCATTCCATCATTCCGACGATTTTGCAAACATCTGCCCAATACCCTCATTTTCAAAAGGCCCTCCCTAAAAACCGCAAGGTAAGCGGCACTCAGCAGTATAAGGTTTTTTCAGCCCTGGTGGGAGGGAACGGCTTTTGGGGCGACCTTTCCCAAATGGAAGCTGTTGACCGAATTTCGGTAAGAGAAATCCTCAGGAATTATCGGCGGGTAGCCAATTCTGTCGTCTCAAGTCGGCCAAAGGTAACCGGCGTTATTGGCGGTTCTCCGGAAATCTATGAATTTATCGATTCAACGAATGCCCAGGGCCAGTTAATCGCCTTCTCTGGTTCCATTCTTAAACACACCTATTATACTGAGGCGGTTAACCGAAATCGTTTTTTCGGGATTATCGGGCATGCCTACCAACGGCTTGAAGATAATCGGGTAAAATTCGACTTTGTGTTTACCGAACCCGATGCTGTTCGTGGTTGCTTTATTTTGGGAAATAATTCGAGCGGGATCCGGCTCGAAAAAAGTACGTGCTGGTTAAAAAATATTGTTCTAAAATCCCAAACCACTCTTCTGATGCAAAATGGAGCACCAGGAAAAATGACTGTCCACGCTCCGCAAACGAGACAGGTCCCACTGGTAAGAGTGGATGGTCTCTCCTTCGATTTTGATGTTGAAGATACAATCAACGAAAAAATTTTGGCGCTTGATATTCAAAAAGCAGATTCTATAATTGAAATCGAATTTGAGTAATTGACGAGGCCTGTTTATAATCAGAGTAATCCTTTTGTGCACTGTCCGTCTGCGACGCATAAAGGCGTCGCACTCCTGAAGAACTATTTGAAATTTTGACTAAAAATCTCTGCGTGAAAAATATTCATCACTGAGATTGGCTACCACCTAGATTTTATAAGTATCCCTTTTCAATTCATCTTCATCCCCAATTAAAATGTTTTTCTCACCTTCTAATACATTCGCCAAAATCCGTTGGCCATAATTTCGCATTTTCAATTGTGCATCTTGTCGATTTTACACCAACCTGTTAAACAACCATCCTCTTCCTAATTACCGGTATTTTTACCGCCTCCAGAACGGTAAGATTACC
>Ga0180437_10002505_pt1 | contig 29128 bp, 28 predicted proteins | sample SS_ome_4_FD_132410 | JGI IMG/M metagenome (GOLD analysis project Ga0180437, IMG submission 132410) | Hypersaline lake sediment archaeal communities from the Salton Sea, California, USA - SS_3_D_1 metaG | ecosystem: Environmental > Aquatic > Non-marine Saline and Alkaline > Hypersaline >...
ATCTGAACTGAAAAAAAGCGTATTGTCTCCGCTTGCATCGCTGCTTCGCTCCCTTAAGGTGTTTTCACCATCGCCTTCTTTTCCGCCGCTCTCAAAAGCCCATCGACCCAGCAGTCCACAAGCTGGAAATAGTCGTTCGCGCCTGGCGCCCCACCGACATATAGAGGAACAATCACCGCTTCGGCGTTCGTCCTTGTCGCAACCGTCCTTATTTTCTGCTCGTCAAAATAGTTGGCCGACAGAATGATACCTATTTTCTTTTCACGCATGAGGTTAATCAGACTCGTTACATGCCTGGGAGAGGGCGGTATTCCCGGTTTGGGTTCAACTGTGCCCGCTTCCTCAAGGCCGAAGATTCCGACAAAGTAAACCCAATTCTTGTGGTAGGTGACTATGGCCGTTTCCCTCAGGGGAAGCATCTTTTTGAGCCACCCGCCAAGATATTCGATAAGCGGTTTCCCTTCGAACGTCTGGTCCTTCAGAAACGGTATTAGTTTGCCCTGTTCTGCGAGGCTGCACAGGGTCTGGCCCCCTAACATTTCGACGAGGGCGGCCCCGAACAAACGCCTGTCGATCTCCTCATGCAGCTTTTTGAGGCTCCGCAAGTATACTTCCTTGCCTTCCGGGTCGTTATTAATCAGACCCGTCGCTATATTGCGGGCGGCTTTCTTCATCTGTATAGGGCTGCAGGTAACGTGCGGATTTCCGTAGATGTGGACGCCTCCTTCGGCTCTCGATATCGTCTTGGGCTTTTCCAGAAGCTTCATACCGGCAGCCGCCGACACATATCCCGGCTGTCCGCTCCTTATCTTTGCGTTGCCGCTGTTGTCTATAACGGTTTGTACCCAAAGCTCGAGGTCCAGTCCCGTCGCGACCAGAACATCGGCGTTTCGCAGGGCCGTGGCGAACGACGGCTTGGGACGGATAAAATGAGCATCCTGGTCGCCCCGGACGATGGCCTTGACAGATACCCGCTCGCCTCCTATATATCGGGTGAAAAAAGCGTAATCGGGAAGCGTCGTCACAACGTGCAGTTTTGGCTCGTGCTTTTTCGATAATTCCTCTCTTCCATGCGTTTCTGTCAATGCAACAGCCAGGACGGCTGTTATCACAAGAATTAATTTCTTCATGGATGTTGTGCTCCTTTGCGCTAATAACGTTCGTGTTTGTGTGGTCCGGCGGAGAATATGACCTGCAGCCAAACCACATGTTCCGGATGCTCTATACCCTTGCCCCTGCCGTAATCATACTCCACACGGAATTTGACAAACGGGCTCTGCCACCACGTGATATAAGGGCTTACCTGCCAGATATATGGGTTGCTGCCGGTGACCGCCAGAGGTGACAGCGACAATGGATGTGAAATATCCGCATAGCTCTTGGTGTCAGGTGCGTAGTAATCACCCCTTACGCCGATGTCAACAGTGCGTGAAATCTTCGATTGGAGATAACTGTACAAGCCCCACGCATTTATAGTGTCGGGGCCCGACCCGTCAGGGGTCAGAATCCTCTTATTCAACTGATAGGCTTCGCTTCGCCAGACTACGTTGCGGTGCCGCATCCTCTCGGTCGGCTCCCAAAGAACGGACAGGTCCGCCCCAAACACGTAAGTCCCTTCGCTGCGGTCTTGTGTGGCGCCGCCCGCAATATCCCATTCGTTGTTCCAGCCGACAAGACTCGAAAGACCCCATTCCAGATAGGTGTCCTTTGAAAGGTCGCGATAGTTTTTGTAGCGTGCGAGAATACTCGGCCTGTTATTGGTATTTTCACCGAAAAGACGGTCATTCGAACCGTCGGTGACCTGGAAAGTCAGTTGCTGTGCCGATTCACCCAAAGGCGGCATGATCCAGTCCAAGGACGCGCCGCTTTGATTCAGACCTCCCTCGCCGAAAATTTTCCGAAGCGCCACCGGAAAGTCGACCTGATCAAGTCCGTGCTTGTGCCATCGGTTCACGACGCCAAACTGCTGGCGAAATTTACCCAATGTGAGGTTCAGGTCATCGCGGATATTGTATATGTTCAGATATGCCTCGCCTAATTCGACTTCATCTTCATTAAATTCTATGGCGCTCTTGAGCCGGGAATACGGGTCAAGCCACGATTCGATATGAATGCCCAGATTGCGAAAATTAAAATCAGCATCCCCCTCTCTTTCGGCATCATCGCCGGCTGAAAAAAGAAAGTCTCCAACGACGCTGATCTCGGGATTCAGGGCCTGAAGATTCAAACCGCCCGATTCAAAAGTGACCTCCCTGGTTTCTTCTTGGGCGACCGCCTGCTCGGCCGCCTTGGCCCTGGCCAACTCACGCAGCGCCCCGAGTTCGTCCTTCGGCTTTTGACCGCCGGCCCCAGCCGCAAGCTCTTTTATCTGCTGTCTCAAGTCGTTGATTTCCGCGTCATGCCTTTTTTGCATTTCAATTATTTGCTGGTGCAACTCCAGTATCCTGGCATTTAGCCGCTCAATGTCACTGTTTCTGTCCTCCGCCACTGCAATGTTTGTCAACGTTATCGAGAACAGCAGTATTTGAACGATAGGACCTCCATACATCTCGAAACTCCTTCAATCATTTCAAGCTATTTATTAGACCAAAAAACGAACATGAGCGGTGATAGCGCAAAGCTGCGTTGCTTGTCCGACTTCTTGTTTGTTTGGGCTTTTTCGCAGAAAAGATGCTGTCGGTTCAAAAGGGTCGTTCACGCCCTACGACAGTCTCAAGAGGTGAGAATTGGAGGTGCTCTCAGCGGGGCCGAAGATACCCACACGAGCTTCTGAGCAAAGTAATTCTGTGGCCGAACATAAAGGCTCACCGCCGAGTCTATCGACACCGGAAAAGACGGGGACGGTGATTCCACCGACTTGGAAATGACCAAGTGCATGCACCCCGCGCAGCACGGATTGTCTGAATGGTCATTAGTATCGGAATTGTTTTGATTATACGGCGTTTGCCGGCTTAACTTGCGACCCTCAACCTCCGAATATCCGGAACACACTCGACACCGACTGTTGCCGGCAATACCGCAGCTGTGATTCAGCGAGGCCACTATCCCGGCCAACCCATACGCCAGGACAATAACCACGCGTACGAACAGAGAAACCGCAGTGTCTTTTTTCAAAATCTTGACCATGGCCTTTTGGTGTCGCACTTACCCAATTGTCTGTTCAGTGGCCGATTCTATCACAGGAGGCACAACCTGGGCAAGTTTGTGAAAAAATTATTTTCATCCGCCCTTTTATAATCCAGCCTCGTGCCCGCAAATGATTATCATAATAGCTTGATCCGAAGCGTCCGTTTACGAAAGGTGCAGGTATTTGAAGCGACGTGAGACAAAAGGCCGAATTGATCCGGTGGGCACGGCCGCGATGCTGGCGGCGATGATTTGCTGGACGACAGGACCGCTGTTCATTAGGTACCTCAGCGGCCATCTCGACGCATGGAGCCAGAACCTGTGGCGCTACACGGTGGCGATGCTTTTCTGGCTGCCCTATCTGCTTGTGGCAATGCGCCGGGGCCGCGCAGGACCGAATGTCTGGAAGCGCGCCATCCCCCCGACACTGGCGAATATCGTGATGCAGTCACTATGGGCCTGGAGCTACTACTTCATCAAGCCCGGTTTTGCGGTTTTGCTGTCCCGCTCGAGCCTGATCTGGACCGCAGGTTTCTGCCTTGTCTATTTTCCCGATGAGCGCGGGCTTGTCCGAAGCTCACGGTTTTGGCTCGGAATGTTGTTTTCTGTCACCGGACTGGTCACAATAATCGTAAAAAAGCACGACTTTACCGCAACGGCAAGTGTCACCGGAATAATCATAATGTTATCAGCCGCCGCAGGCTGGGCCCTCTACACTATCCTGGCCCGCGTCGCCTTCAAGGACATCGACCCGCGCACAGGCTTTTCCGTTGTCAGCATCTACACCGTCGCGGGCCTTGCAATCCTGGCGGCCCTTTTTGGGAGGCCCGCTCAACTACTCAGCCTCGGCGCAAGGCCCGTTACATTCGTCGTCATCAGCGGAATCCTCAGCATCTCTCTGGCGCACACTCTCTACTACACGTCCATTCTGCGCATCGGTGCGACCATACCAGCCCTGATGCTGCAACTGTCGCCGTTTGCGACCCTTTTGTTGTCGATGGCGTTCTTCGCCGAGAGGCTCAACGCATGGCAGTGGGCGGGTGGAATGATACTCCTGACGGGCTCAGCCCTTTCAGTCTGGGCACAGCAGGACCTGAGAAAAACAGACAACCCGAAAAACAAGCTGACTCATTAACAAGCCGCTCTTCGCGCAAAACATGACCGCTTGCGGTTCGCCGGCCTGATTTCCCACGCTCCTTTCCGGCCGAAACCACATCGCCTCGAAGGCAACAGCCTACGGTCGCAAGCTGCTGCGTGGGATTGCCAGATACGTCCGGGCCCACGGACCGTGGAGTTTCTTCAGAATCCCTCCTTTCTACGTGGACCCGACCAACAAGTTGAAGGAAACCCGGTTAAGTAAGATAAGGAAACGGAACCCTACCGGGGTCATTATGCGCGAATTAAGGAGAAACGAGCAAATACTCTCGTTGAATCTGCCTACGGTCATCTCAACATGGCGGCATGAGAAAATCCCCGAAATTCCGGATTTATACGTTGACAATGTCGCTATAGGCGAAATGGCCGCCGAGCACCTCCTTGAGCGAGGATTCGAAGACTTCGCTTTTTGCGGAATGGACGAGTTCTTCTGGTCCAACCAGCGGCGGCAAGGCTTTACAGACCGCATTGCCCGGGCCGGTTTCGATGTGATTGCGTATGGTCGACCCAGGTCAGGACGTCGGCGCTCGTGGGAAAACGAGCAATCCTTGCTGGCCGACTGGATAAAATCATTGCCAAGACCCGTCGGTATGATGGCCTGCATAGACGAGCGGGCCCAGGACATCGCTGAAGTTGCCAAGCTGGTTGGTCTGCGTATACCCGAAGACATTGCCGTTGTGGGATGTGACAATGATGAGTTGATCTGCGATTTGTCCTATCCGCCGCTTTCAAGCGTGGAACTGAACGCCGAAAAGGCCGGATACGAAGCCGCTGAACTGCTGCACAGGATGATGACCGGCGAAGAAAAGATGGGCGACCATTCGATACCGGTCAAACCATCACGTGTTGTCAAAAGATTGTCGACTGATATCTGCGCTGTAGAAGATGCCGATGTCGCTGCGGCTTTGCACTTCATTCGCAAACACGCAAGGGAGGCAATTCAGGTCGAGGACGTGGCAAGAGCGGTCGCGCTTTCCCGCCACGGCCTCTACAAGCGGTTTCAAACGCTCTTGAATCGGTCGGTCCAGGAAGAAATCCGACGCACCCGTGTTGAGCAGATATGCATTTCACTGCTCGAGACCAAGCTCTCAGTTTCCCGAATAGCATCGGACTTCGGATACGGCGGCCCGGAACACCTGGCACGCTATTTCAAGCAGCAAAAAGGCATGACGCCGCTGTAATACCGCAAACAACATGGTCGAAAAGGCGGTTGATCTTCGAAAGACCACCCGCGCCGGCCCCGAACGAATCAGCACAGGCCCAAACAGCCTCCCGCCCGGAGTTTCGCCGCTCGGCAAACCGAATCTGGTCTCAATGCCTCTGCCGGCGCTTCGATTTGTCAAGATCAGCAATAACCTTCGGACGCTTATAATTAGTCTTTTGGAAAATCGTGTTTGATTTGACTTTGGTTTTTCAATTCAATAAACTAAGACGCTCGTTGGTTCGTAATACGTTTGCGTTTCTGAGAATGGGATGTCGAGTCCATGAGTCCGGATAAAAAAGAGAGTTGCGGTCTTTTCGGGATTTTCGGGGACGCTGATGCGGTGCAGACAACGTATTTCGGCCTGCACAGTCTTCAGCACCGAGGTCAGGAATCGGCGGGGATAGCATCGAGCGATGGCGAATACGTCCAGTGCTACAAAGGAATGGGCCAGGTCAGCAGGGTCTTTCGCAGCGGAAGTGACGTCCTCAGGAAGCTGGCCAACCCGATAGCCATCGGGCATGTGCGCTATTCGACGACCGGCTCAAGCAAATCGGTGAACAGCCAACCGCTGATGAGCGAGTACTCGCGCGGCCAGGTCGCGGTGGCCCACAACGGCAACTTGATAAACGCATCGCTGCTTAGGGATGAGTACGAGGCATACGGCAGCATCTTCAAGTCGACGAGCGATACGGAAATAATCACGCATCTGCTGGCCAAACCCACGCATGTAGGCAAGCCGGACCCGCTTGCACACGTTTTGAACCACCTTCAGGGTGCATATTGCCTGCTGTTCTTGTTTGCCGACCGGATCGAGGCGGCGAGGGACCCGTATGGGATACGACCTTTGTGTGTCGGACGGGCGGAAAAAGGCGCTTACGTTGTTGCAAGTGAAAGCTGCGCACTCGATGCTATAGGCGCCGAATTTATCCGAGAGGTAGAACCTGGAGAAATCGTCCGGCTTGACAAGAACGGGCTGAGCAGCCGATTTTTTGTTACGCCGGGCACGACGACACCGGCCTATTGTGTCTTTGAGCACATCTATTTCGCCAAGCAAAGCAGCACTATCGCCGGTGATAACGTTCATGAGTTCAGGAAGAAACTCGGAAGGCGCCTCGCCCAGGAACATCCCGTCGAGGCCGATGTTGTCATACCGGTCCCCGATTCAGGAACATCGGCGGCGATAGGTTACTCGGAGCTGAGCCAAATCCCCTTTGACATGGGATTTATCAGAAGTCACTACATCGGCAGAACGTTTATCTCGCCGGACCAGTCACTGCGCGAGTTGCAGGTCAGGCTCAAGCTGGCCATTGTCAAGGAAGTCGTCCGCGGCAAGCGGGTGGTCGTCGTGGACGATTCGATAGTTCGCGGCACCACCACGCGGGGAAAGATACGCGCTCTGCGTCAGGCCGGCATCAAGGAGATACATATGCGGGTGAGCTGTCCGCCGATCAGGTATCCGTGTTTTTACGGTGTTGATTTTCCAACCCGCCAAGAGTTGCTCGCGAACAATCTGGACATGGAGCAGATTCGAGAGTTCCTTGAGGTCGACAGTATTGGGTATATGTCGCTGCCGGGGCTTTTGTCCTGCACTTCGCAGGATCCGGAACATTACTGTACAGCCTGCTGGGACGGTAAGTACAGGATTCCGATAGACATCGCGGTGAATAAGTTTGTCATGGAACGCTACCAGATGAGCTTATTCGAGGAGTTCGATGTTTGATGCTCGATGAGAGTATCGAGAACATATGAACAAATACGTCACATATGCCGAATCGGGCGTTGATATCGACTCGAACGAGGAGATGGTGAGGCGGATTCAGTCGTACGTTTCGAGCACATTCGGGCCCCGCGTTATCCAGAGCGGCAACAGCTTCGCCGGGATGTTTCGGCTGGACTACGACGAGAGACTGTTCAAGAAGAATTACAAGAACGCAGTGCTCGTGGCCTGCACGGATGGGGTGGGCAGCAAGGTAAAGCTGGCTGGTGAAATACGGAGATTTGATACCGTTGGGATCGACCTGGTCGCTATGAGCGTCAACGACATGCTCGTTCAGGGCGCCGAGCCGCTTTTCTTTCTGGATTATCTCGCGGTCCACAAGCTCGAGCCCGCAGTAATAGCTGAGCTTGTCAAGGGCGTTGCAGCCGGTTGTCGACAGGCCGACTGCGCCTTAATCGGCGGTGAGACCGCGGAGATGCCGGATACTTACAGTGAAGGTGATTTCGATATGGCAGGGTTTGCGGTGGGGGTGGCCGAGCGAAAAAGGATTATCGACGGCAGCGTCATTCGCAAAGGTGACGTGATTCTGGGCCTGGCCTCGAGCGGGCTGCACAGCAACGGCTATTCGCTGGTTCGAAGTATATGCTTCAAGAAATTGGGCCTGAAAATGGACGACAGGCTCGACGGGCTCGACGGTGCGGTTCTGGGAGATGTCCTGCTGGAGCCGACACGGATTTACGTTCGGTCGATTGTCAAGCTCCTGGGCGGGTATAAGGTCAAGCGAATAGTTCATGGCATGGCCCACATCACCGGCGGCGGCATGGTGGGCAACATTCCGCGGGTGCTGCCGAAACACTGCAACGCAGCCATACAGAAATCAAACTGGCCGGCGCCGAAGATATTTACGTTTCTGCAGGATGCCGGCCCGGTAGAGGAAGGGGAAATGTTCCGGGTCTTCAACATGGGGATAGGTTTTGTCCTGATAGTTGCGGAGGACTTTGCCGATTCGGTGCAGAGGAAACTGACGCGCTATGGCGAGAAAGTGTACAGGATAGGCAGAATAACAAGCGGAACCGGTAAAGTGGTTCTCAAATAAAGGACTGGTTATGGGAAACCGATTTCCCCCTCTCAAGGCAATGACGAGGTCTTCGAATCCCCCAAGCCAACAGTAATTTCTTGACAGGAGGTTTGGAGTAAGGTGGGCGCCAGGCTCGGTAAATTGATTGCGGCGGGTGTGATTTACGGGGCGTTTGCCGTTTATCTTTATTGCCCTTATTTTCGCGGGCCTGAAGCGGTTCGGATCGAGGACCTTTTCGTCTTCAATGTCTGCGCCGCTTCACTGGGGTGCTTTGTGCTCAGCCGGAGGTGGCTGGCCGGGTTCTGGGAGTCTTTGTTTGCCGGGGCGGTGTATGGTTTCAGTCCTTTTGTGTTATGGCTTGGAAAGTTTCATCCATCGGCGGGTCTTCTGGCGGCGACTGTGCCTTGGCTGTTTTGTCCGGCTGCTTACGGGCCGCGAGGTAGATTCAGGTGGCTCAGGTCGATTCTTGCGCTGCTGCCGTTCTTGGCGATAGTCCTGTTTTTCACAGTCTCGGTGCATTTTCGGCTCTTTGCAGTCCCGGTCGAGAGTCGGCTGCAATTGTCGGATCTGGGTGGTCTCATAGCGCCGCTTGCTATGGCCAAGCGGGGTGAGATGCTGATTGGTTTTTATCACGTTCCCGTTGCGTCGCTGGTGATGGGTTTTTCGATGCTGTTTGCGGCGCGCCGGCTGGGCGTGATGATTGTCTTAGCGTCGGGGGTGGTGCTTGCGCTGTCCAGGCCTTTTCTTCAAGTCAGTCCGGTTATGTGGTTAACGATTCCTGTTCTATGCTGCTCGGTGATTATCGGGGCGGGCATGCAGGGGCTTATCAGCGCCGGCTCTGCCGACAAGGGATGGGTCCTGACATCTGCGGTGACTTTGGGTGTCCTTGCAATAGTGACGCTGCTTTTGGCGACCAAATACTTCCAGGTATTCGCCAGCCTGGCCGACGGCTACGCAAGGGTCTTTCTCGAATCGGCCACGATGTACATAGTCGGCGCAGTAACGGCCGCGATAATATTCTTTTCAGTCCGCTCAAATCTGCGTCTCGCGGCAGTCCGCCTTGTCCTGCTGGCCCTGGCAATGGCAGTCGACATATTCCTGGGCGCACGATTCATAATCGACCGCATATTCAAGGTTGGCTGAAGGTCTGCGCTTTCACCCGAGGGACGACGCGTACACTTAGTTTGGGACCAAGCGCACCGGTCTTCTTAGGTTGAGATGCTGGGCTAAAAGGTCTCTCGTTCAATCTGGCCGAGGTAGAATCTGCCGTCTTTGCGCATGAAATCGACGATCGTGTCTAACTGGCGGTCGATGAAGGTGGTATCGTTCGAGATTATTGCAACTCCGATGACCGCGAGCGATTTCTGTTCCTGGCGGTCGACCTCCGAGATGGAAATGTTGAAACGGCTTTTCAACCGGCCGATCAGGCTCTTGACGATACTTCTTTTCTGCTTGAGCGACGTTATCCCCTGCATATGCAGGTGAGCTTTCATGACGCCGACTATCATCGGAGGCCCCTGCCGTTTTAATCGGGTTTTTTATGTGTGACGGCGCCGTGCCGCCTCCGCCCACAGGCTAATCAGCAGCTTCCTGTAATGCTTTGCCGCCGACTTCGATGTCTTCACCCAGACCCTGGACCGTATTGCAGCCCGTCAGCCTGAAGACCAGAACCGTCAGAACCAGTAGCAAACATATTCTTTTTAACACCCGCATACTTACTTCCTTCAAAATCAAAACATCCCATGCTCTGCTGAATAATACCATACCACAACGGTAAAGTTCAAACATTTTGTTCTGGTCCCGAGGTTTGTCACGACGTGCGGCGGGAGAGACTACGAGAAAAATCGCTCGGGACCCGATCGGCAAAATTCGGCTCCTTGCGCCCAGGGATTGCCCACTGAGAAACTAATTACTAATCGTTAATCGTTGGGGTAATAAACGCGTTCGCGCACAATATTGAACTTCCTGCAGAGCCCGTCTACCAGCGCCTCAAGTCTTTTTCTTTGAAAATCCGTGGGTCGGGCTGTTTTGCCGTCGGCTACGACACAAATGCGAACGGTCTGTCGGCTTCCGTACCAAGTTCTCTCCGGGGTAGCCGACCACTGCCTCTGCCACCTTTCAGTTGACTGTATCTGGCCGTCCTCTCCTCCCCGGCCGTTGCAAATGACGAAGTGACAGTTCATGTCTTCGGGCCCGTTCAACCGGTCTATCGACGCCAGTTGTTCTATATTACCTCCTCTGGTGCCGCTGTAGTAGACCTCCACGCAATCCCACCTGCCCGATGACTGGGGTTTGGGGGAACGGATGTTTTGCTCCACAGGGTCCAGCCTGGAATATACAGAAAGAGAGAACGCCCCCGCCGAAGGGGGGTTGTTGCCAAGGGCCATCAAAAGAATCGCCCCGGTTGTCATCGAAATCAGCAGCGCCGTTAATACCTTCACCACCCTTGGCTGGTTCGACATAGCTCCATCCTTGAAAAACTCGCGATCGCAACGGTTGATCTACCCGAGAAGGGTGTATCCATCTTACTACAGGAAACATCGGCACAGGTCAACGAGTTGCTCCAAATTTTACGGAACCTTATGACCAAAAAATTTACGATTTCACTGCTTAGCGTTTATTCGGACGTTTCCTGGCTTTGATAGAAATCACAAAAGGCTTGACCGGGCCCAAGGAGTTAGCAACAATACGGCTGTTGAATTTTCAATGGATGAAGATTTATGTCTGAGCTCGAAATTGTGCGCGACCTCGCCAGGCAGACACTGACAGTAGCAACTGTCGGAGGCGAATTCGACAATTCCCTTTGGGACCGCGCTGAGCGGCTGGTTCGCAACACCGAATATATTTGTCGGCTGCCGGAGTTTGCGGGGACGGCACTGCAGGTGGACAGATTCTGCCTGAAAGGCGGCGCTTATTTCTGCGAGGCGGGACTTGCCCGTCGAATCGAACAGGCAAAAGGGGCTGTCAGATTTGTCGCTCGCGAAGCCGAGAACAAAGATTTGCTGGAGTTGTCGGCACAGACCGCGGTCGAAAAGCTCAAGGGCGTCGTTGAGTCGTCGAGAATAGACAAGATAGCTGTGATTATTACCGAGAGCGGCGACCGTTTCACGAGAATGACCGAGGCCATGGTGCTTTCCGACGCCCGCAACCTCGATGATATGGGCGTGATAGGAATCTTCAACGAGTCGAGACGATACGTATTTGACGGCAAAGGGCCTTCGGACGCGTTGCAGAGTTGGAAGAACAAGGTGGATTATCGGTACTGGCAGGCGCGCCTGAAAGAGGGGTTCCGATTCGAAGAGGTCCGAAGGATTGCGGAATTACGACTTGCAGCGGCTGAATCCTTCATGAATCAGTTGAAATTCGAAACTGAAGCGCAGGACCTGAAGGATATGGCTGTCGCGCTACAGGAAACAGAATAGCTGAATTGCCGCGTGGAAAATCCCCGCGTTTAGTAACCTTAGACAGCCGGTTCTTCCACAGGCAGTCCGGCATTTTGTCGTGATTCGACTGTTTGCTCGGATTCGCGGCCAAGGCGGTGCTGTTTGTGTGCTTATCCCTAATCTGCAGGGGGGCGTTTGGAAGCCGGGGGAGTTTTGATAATCGGCGCCGGTTTATCCGTTTTAGGCTCTTTACCGGGCGGATAAACGATTTTAGCGGCGCCCTTTAGCGATTCAACATATTTCATGCCCAACTCGCGCTGCCTGGCGATCTTAAGATCATTCATCACTTCATTTTTGACCTGGTCAAACGCGGCGACGGCAGCTTTGCGATCGGTGACCTTTATTATGTGATATCCGAATCTGGTCTTGACGACGTCACTGATCTGTCCGACCTTCAAACCAAACGCGGCTTTCTCAAAGGCAGGCACCATTCTTCCTTTTCCGAAGAAACCGAGGTCGCCTCCGCTCTTGCCCGAGGGACAATCGGACTTTTCTTTTGCCAGCGCAGCCAGGTCGGCGCCGGCCTTAATCTGTTTGAGCAGATCTTCGGCTGTAGCCCTGGCCTGGGCGTCGGCTGTCGCCCTGGCCTGGTTGGGATCGGCAGCATTCTTGTCGATGTCGGCGGGTTTGATGAGAATATGGCTTGCCCGGACCTGTTCGGGCTTGTCGAAGCGTCTTTTGTTATCCTGATAGTGCTTCTTCACGTCTTCGTCGGTGAAGTTCATTTTTCCGGCGAAGTGGCTTTCAAAGACCTTCTGATAAGCGAGACCTTTTCTTATGCGCTGTTTTAGTTCATCAAAACTTCGGCCGTGCGCCTCTACGAGTGCTTTGAAGTCCTCCATAGACAAAGGGGGTGTCTCCCTGACCGCCATCTTCTTTAGCTCGTTGTCGACGTCCGGGTCGGTGATTTCTATATTCGCTTGTTCGACTTTTTCGTCGAGCAGTCTCTCAACAATAATCCTTTCAAGCGCCTGCTGCCGCAGTCTTGTCTTGTATCGGTTTATCATTTCAGGGGGAGCGTTGTTCCCTCCAGCCCTTGTGGCTATCTGGTCAAGCTGAGGTTTTATCTCGCGCTCGATCTCGGCTTCTGTAACCGGGTTGCCGTTAACGCTAACGGCGACATCGCCTGATGCCGTACCAGGAGCTTCGCCGGTTTGGGCCGCTAAGGAGGGGGCAAGTCCAAAAAGCCCGACGCCAGGCAATAGCATAAAGAAAACCACGGTCTTCGAAAAATTCTTCATTACTTCGTCCTTTCGCGTGTTTAGACGTCAAAAAACCAATGAGAAACCTTATCAACTGCACAACTACCAGCATATCGTACGAAGACAGGTCGGTCAATCGTTTTTTCCGCAAAGTGCTCGTTAATTCTTGAAATTAGAAGATTTACGATACATGGTGGAGAAGTGAGCGGCTGAAATTGCCGATATTTACAGATAGTCGGGATTGGCCGGTCTGATAATACGACCGGCTCATAAAGGGGGCTGAGATTCATTTAGCCACTGGGATTAAGAGTATTTGGCGTAAGTGCGAAATAATCAGACATAAGACTTCAGAACGAGAGGGAAGAGCAATGGCTGTTAAAGAGATCACTATTCATTGCGTGGAAATTGAAGACAGACCCGGAAGTCTGCAGGAGTTGCTGAGCAAGGCGTCAGCGGCAAATGTTGACTTTCAGTGCATAGCCGCGTATTCCATCGGCGGGCCTTATGGAAAGGTGTGCTTGAGCGCCAAGGATGCGGAGAGCTTCGCGGCGTTTGCACGTCAGGCGGGAATCGACACGACCACAGCCGCTGGTTTTATGATCAGCGGGGAGGACAAAGTGGGGGCGGCAGCGGAAGCGCTGAAGGGTCTCGCCGAGGCCAACATCAACGGTCTTGCAGGCGCGGCCATGGTCTTCGAGGACCAATACCAGATGCTCGTGGTTGTAGATGCCGCTGATGCCGACGCGGCTCATAAGGCGCTGTGGGCCCAGCCTGTGTCACGCTCGTAAGACAAGGCGAGGAAGTATCCGATTTTACGGAACGAGCCGGTCTTTACGGCCAGAAGGCTGCGATTGTCACTGTAATCCAGATTAGAATACCGATGCCAATCTTGGCCGTACTTCCGATCAACTGGCCTATGCCGGCTCCAAGGCCCGTTTGAGCAGAATCCTGTATTCGTCGTCCGCCGAGCAGTTCGAGCCCGGCAGCGCCGGCTGCTGCGCCGATGCACGAGCCGAGAAGTGTGCCGAAGAAGGGCACAGGAATCGCGAATGTTCCGAGCAAGGCGCCGGTGACGGCGCCGAGTATGGCTCCCAGGGAACCGAGAAAGCGTGCGCCGGCTTTTCGCGCGCCGCCCATTCCGCCGAAAAACTCCACGAGTTCACCAATAAACGCCAGGGCTGTAATTGCACCTATGGTGTAGTTTGAAAAGACCTGGTCATCGGCCCGCCACCATGCGAATAGAGCAGTTGTTATCACGATGAGCCAGTTTCCAGGCAGCGCGAACGGGACCATCACCAGCCAGATACTGTTGATAGCAATCAACAGGATTAGCCAAAAATAAAGCATGCGTCGATTTTATAAGAGTATTTGAAAAAAGAAAGCGAATTACGTTGCGATGCGGTTCTAAGGGCGATCCTGGGCGATTTCCGGACAAAGATAGGGATCAAGGTACGACATTATTAAGTGGCGGGTCGACGTAATGGCAAAAAGAAACGGCCTGGTTCCAGCCGACTACGCACACGGGTAACACCTCTCAAAGCAGCTCAATTGTCCGAAATAGCTGTAACCACCTGTCAGAGCAGTAGTTACGGAGCATATGGCCATTGACAAGGTTTACAAAACTCTTACCTTGAACCATGCCTAAAAAAACTGCTAAAAAATCCGTTTTGTCTTGACTTTTGGCACCAAGTAATGTAACATGAAAGCATGCGGCTGGTTTTTTTATAATTTCCGGTCTAATGGAGGTGAGAGTTATGTTTGAAATGGTGGTGAGCAAGGGCGGTCGGGCATCGGGCTGTATTACCGCTTTCGTGCGGCTGCTGCTGACAGCGGGGGTGACCGTGATGGGCATGACAGCGGCCTGCTTTTCAGCGGCGGACGATTGTTCGGGTCCTTATGTCGAAGGCGCCAGCGAAAGCGATATCTGGATTCCGGATGACGGAAGTGGATGGGCGGTCAGCGAAATTCTTATCCAGGGCGCACCACAAGGGTCAAGGGTAAGATGCGTTGAGGTTCATTACGAGATCATCCATCCTTACGTGGGCGATTTGGTTGTGGAGTTGGCCAACGAAGATGTCGGCGCCGAGTATCGCCTCTGGGACAACGAAGGCAAGGGCGCCGATAGTATCGACGAAACAGAAACGGGAATTACGGTGTTCAACGAAGAAATCGTAAACAGGGTCTGGCTTCTACGGGTAAATGACACAGCAGCTTTTTCCGACGAAGGTTTTATCGACTCTTGGTGGATAAAGGTCTATTACGAGGACAGTAAGGACCAGCCTGAGAATGACGGCTGCGGCGACGCGACGGAATTGACCGAAGGTGAGTTATTTTCCGGCTCTACAAAGGGAGCGAGCGGCTCTCTGGAGAGCAGTTGTGCCTTGGGGGATACGGCGGACGTGTGGTACTCGTACACACCCTCTGGTCCGGAACTGGTCAAAATAAACCTCATCAGCGAATCATTTGACACCACGCTGGCCGTGTACGACGCCTGCGGTGGAACGGAGCTGGTTTGCAGCGATGATGTCTGCGATGAGCCTGATTCAGAGACGAAGATCTACACGTCGGAGATAATGATGAACATGTTGGAGGGGACAACTTACTTTGTACGCGTGGCTGGCTATCAGGGGAAAACGGGCGATTATGAGATTACCGCGACCAAGATGAACTGTGTTCTGTCTCCCGTACCGACAAATCCGGCTCCTGTGGACGGCGAAACCGACGTGGCGGTCGATTCTCCATTGTCATGGAACGGAAAGAGGACCGACGACGTCGGGACACGGTCTGCTTTGGTCGACCCCGAGAACTTCACTGTAACATCACTTTACGGGCAAGACGACCGTAAGGATGAATACGAGGTGACCGATCCCGCCCTTCTGGCAGTAGGCGACTCGACGTTTGCGGTGGTCCTGCGGTCGGACTTGAGCGACAATGGTGACGGCACGTTCTCGCTGCCGGCCAAGACGCTGGCTGAATGGTACAAGGAGGAGGACCCCATATCCACCGGCAGTGAACTCTGCAATAGTGAGCGGTTTCGAAATCAACCGAATCCGGCCATCGGCTCGGGTTTTCTGATTGCGCCCGACATCATAGCAACAGCGGGCCATCTCGCCTGCGATACGGACTGTACGGATACGGCGTATGTGTTCGGGCTGGTGATGCGTAGCGCCGATATGCCGGTCTTGAGGGTCCAACGCTCGGAGGTATATTACTGTAGTGAGATTATCGCACGTGATATGGGCATGCCGGACTGGGCGATTATTCGTCTTGACAGAGAAGTGACCGGACATAAGCCGCTTAGATTTCGCACCGACGGCGTCATCAACGACGACGAACGGTTGTTCGTGATTGGTCACCCGCTTGGGCTGCTGAGAAAATACGCAGGCGGCGCGACCGTGCGCGAGAACACGGCCTCGGCTTACTTCCTAACAAATCTTGATTCATACGGGGGCAACTCGGGCTCGCCGGTTTTCAACGCCCGTACGCTGGAGGTTGAAGGCATTCTTTATGCGGGCCCGGCTTGGAGTTTTGTTCCAGACGGGCGGTGTGACCGTTCTTTAAGCTGTCCTGATACGGGCTGTCCCGTTCTGATATATGTAACACGTTCGACCGAATTTGCCCCGCTTCTGGGCAATCCGAAGTACGATGTATACATGGGCAGGACGGATCCACCATCGGAACTTGTATACGAGTCGATAGCTGATCCGACTTGTGAACCGGCTGAGAAGCTGGGCACGCTCCAGCCTTGTACGACCTATTTCTGGCAGGTTGTCTCGAAAGGGCCCTGCAATCGGGGTGCCGGCCCAGTGTGGTCTTTCACAACCGGTTCGGTGGCGGCGGACCTTGATGGCGATTGCAGGGTTGATTTCAAGGATTTTGCCCGATTAGCCTCTTACTGGCTGGAAACCGAGCCCTCAGTGGACATTGTCGGAACCGATGGCAAGATCGATTTTTCAGACGTTGCCGCGGTTGCCGAGTGTTGGCTTGTAGGCCCGGCGAAATAGCCGCAGTGTCCGCAGGCTGTGACGCTTTGTGAACAGCCGCTCGTTCTGTGAGGAGGGGGCCTGATATACCAAGAATCCGATGTGACAACAACCGGCAGATAAGCAGCGGAAGGAGTCGGCCACCGAGCCCCAAAAACCGGAACCAGGTGGCATTGAAGCACGAAACATAAAGCAGCCGCATCGCTGGGCGATTTGACAGGTTTCTTCTGTGCGCGCCTGCGATGGATCGCAACCCAGCTTTGACCCTGAATTGAAAGGTGCGAGGGGCAAGCGGGCAGTTTTGTGAGGGGTGAAGGGTGCTTCGATAGGCACCGGGGGGAGAATAGAGCATCGGGGAGGGGCATGAATATTTTTTCAATGATTGTTCTTGACGGTGGTGTTGTGGGATTTATCATTTGTCTGGTTGTCGTTGAATAGCAAGGCTCGAGTCGGAAAGGAGGCCTTTATGGCAAAGAGAATTTTGACGCTATCACTGGTGGTTCTTTTGAATGTGATTGTCGGCTGTAATGGTGTCGACAGAGGCGAAGGGCAGGTTCTGGCGACGCGCGAGAATACGCCGAAGACGGCGGTGATCAAGATAGTCACCGACCGCGAGACGGATATCGTGGAGCAGGTGGTCACGAACCGGCTGGCGTACAAGCAGGGTCTGGAGGCGCTTTCGGAGTACTACAAAAGGACGGGCAACAGCCTGAAGTTGAGTTGGGCCAACAGAGAGCTGAAGGCATTGAACACGATGGTTCAGTATCAGTACATTATCGAAGCGAACGTTGCAGGTCCGGAACTGAAGGCCAGTGATACGATAACGTTGGCTGATTATATTTACCAAGACGGGGTTCGGGCGGAAGATAAAGCCAAGGCACTGCTCATTATTCAGGATGACAACCTTCTTCGCACGGCTCTGGGGCGTTACAACCACGTGATAAGGAAGTATCCGACGAGCGATAAGATTGACGACGCGGCGTACAGGGCGGGGCGGATTTACGAGCATTTTAAGGATTATTCAATAGCCCTTCTTTACTACCAGCGGACTTATCAGTGGGACCCACAGACCCCTTATCCTGCCAAGTACCGTGCGGCTTATATTCTGGATGAGCATCTGTACCGTCGCGATGAGGCGCTGGAGCTTTATCAGCAGGTTCTGGAAAAGGGTGGTCTTCTTCCGAAGCGCAAGGAGTTTGTCGAAGAGCGTGTACGGGTGTTGACGGGAAAGAAATGACGTCGGCGGTGTAATTTGCATACCGTTTTCGAAGATCCAAACGGGAAGGATTCGGGCCTGATGCGGTGTCAGGCCCGTTTTTTTGGATAAGGTAATGTTAAACCAGGGCGGGTTTGATTCTTGCTGATTTAACAGATGTTGTGTGACTTAGAGCGCAAGGTTGTTTTTTTTGCGGGCGAGAACGGGCTTTTTGAGTCTGAGGGCAGAGCCTTACTGGCTGTCTCAGGGGGTGCGGATTCTACGGCTCTTATGTACGTGATATCGGCGTTACAGGCGGAGAGGGTGCTTACTTGTGAGGTGGTTTGTGCTCATATCAATCACCAACTGAGAGGCTCTGAGAGTGACCAGGACGAGCGTTTTGTTGTTGAACTGGCAAAGGATTTGGGTTTTGCAGTAACAACCAGGCGCGTTGACGTCCGGAGGTTTTCTCGTGAGAGAAGGTTGTCGATTGAAACAGCGGCGCGGAAATTGAGGCTCGAAAGCCTGTTGGAGATTGCCGAGGCGGGCGGTTGCGACCTGGTGCTGACGGGCCACCAGATGGACGACAACGCCGAGACGGTTGTGCAGCGGCTGGCGCGTGGGACGGGCTTTCGCGGGCTTTGCGGGATTTGGCCCAGGCGTACGTTTGGAGGCGGCGTGGATTTTGTCAGACCGCTGCTTTGCGTAAAGCGAGATGAAATTGTTGAGTACTTGAAAGGGCGAAATCTGCGATGGCGTGAGGACCTCACAAATTTGGATTGCGGTTATCGGCGCAATTTTGTACGCCATCGCGTGTTACCGGCGCTGGAAAGCGAGAGCAGTTGTCCTGTGGCAGAGCAGTTGTTCGGGTTGTCCCGGTCCGCACAGAGGTTTCACAAGCTGGTTTGCAATCGCATCGAGGATGTATGGCCCAAACTTGCCGATTGTGCACAGGAGAGGGTCGTTCTGGATACTAAAGGTTTTTGCGCCGAGCCGGCGGCTGTGAGGGTCGAGTTGATTCGGCGGGGTCTTGTGTACCTTGGCAGCGGGGAAAGGGACCTGGCGGCGGGACATTTCGAAAAACTTCAGCAATTCGCGGCCGAGACGGTCGGTGGCAGAAAAGTGGTGCTGCCGGGAGGGTTCTCGGTCGTCTATGAGTACGGGAAGATGATTTTCGCCCGCAGCACACGCGCTTTAAAGGGTGCCCACGAACTTAGAGGACGTGTGATAGTTACGGTGCCGGGGCAGACGCGGTTTGGAAGGTATCTTATCGAGTCGGCGATTCTTGCTGTAGAAGCAGGACAAGAAGGCGAGTCCAGGAAGTCGGGAATCAAGTATGTGGAATGCTTTGATTTTGACAAGTTGGCGTTGCCGCTGGAGGTTCGGTCTCGTGGTGTCGGTGAACGGTTTGTTCCCCTGGGATTGCATGATGAAAAGAAGGTTGGTAAGTTCCTGAGCGCCCAGAGAGTACCGCAGAAGATAAGAAAGCAAGTGCTCGTTGTATCTGATACTGAGAAAATAATCTGGGTCTGGCCTGTCCGGATGAGTGAGCGTGCGAAGGTCTCAGACGGGACGCGGAAAATTCTGCGCCTTGAGATAATCGATGCCCGTGGAGGGATGAGCGGATGATAACGATCCGGCGCAGGCCAAACATTCTTTTTGGAACTGCTAATGACCGGTCATGGCCCCGCACAACAGTACCTGGTCGTAGAGGTTTACAACTCTCAAGTTATTCGAGGGCCGAGGACACCGAGGCGCCCGGAGTACCTGGGACGGGCACGATTCAGGTCCGTCCCTTGCTCAAGGCGTCAAGGTAACTGCACGGCCTTCTCAGAGAAGGAAATACCATTTATCCTTTACTTTCTTGGACGATACAGTAATAACCCGCCTGCTGCCAGTATCGCGACGGTGGCCGGTTCGGGGGCGGTTATCGCACCACTGAAACTCCCCTCTGCGGGCAAAGTGTTGTCGAGCACGTTCTTGAAGCCTGCAATAGCACCGGTGAACGCAACGTGGAAATCCGGCAACACGTTTTCGAGAACAGCCAGTGCAGCCGAGCCGATAGTGTTATCGATCGTCACGTTGCTGATGTCGGCCGAGAAAAGCGTGTATCCGACGCTCATCGTGCCGACCGGCACAAGATCGCCGTCGCTGACGATTCCGCTCAGATAGGTAACCGTTTCGCCGCCCGGCGTGCCTGAGTCGGTAATCGACAACGTCCCACCGGCAAGTGTATACGGTCCGCCCGGGATTCCGCCTACGGCCATAGAAGAGATATGTACATAAGCGCCCGTCAAGGGGTCGGTACTATCACCCATAGCCCTGAACACTCGGATGTCCTGGTCAAAATAGATAGTGTCAGCAGGGTCGCCGGGCTGGTTAATGTGCCAGTCGCCGGTAGTATTGACGAACTCGATGGTCACAGGCACAGCCGGGGCAGACGCCGCCATAATCATTATCATTGTACTAATCATCACAACATTTTTCATTTTTCTTTTCTCCAAAAAATAGTTAGTATCTCTTTTCGACGGTCAGCGACCGTTCTTGTCCAACAGTTTTACAGAGCCTGGTCAGATTTTAAGGCCGACTATCTCCTACGTAAAAACACCACCATTCCCAGACCGAGCAGCGCGACCGTCGCCGGCTCCGGAATTATTACCACCAGTTCCAGCGGCTCAATGTCGAGAGGGATAATCTCCCCGCTTGACGAGAAGGCGGTGGCGAGAGGAAAAGTACCATAAGGATTCACATCACCGGCGCCGTCGCCGGGCCCAATAAGATCGTCGATTGTAATGGTTGTACCCGCCGCGCCCGCCGTGACATCGAAGCTGTAAAGAACTTCATACGGCGCTGCCGGCACGCTCTCATCGATGTCAGGCGTATCAGGATTGTCCAGATTAACACCGCTGGCAATTTGGTAAATGACTATATTCTGTGCGTTGCCGTCAGCCATGTTTACGCCGGGGCTGTTCGGATCACGGTAGGTCAGCTTCGTGTTAAGCGAACCGACAGCAGTAACACCATGGTTGGTAACGGAAGCGTCGGTGTTGTCCGCAGTAACGGCCCCGACATCCATGGATTCGACCGAGAAATCAGCCGTGATGTTGACGGTTCCTGCCGTGAATTGATATATTTCATACTGATCCAAAGAGGCGTTGTAGGTAATACCGTCGCCAGCGGAAAACCATGCCATGGTAGCAGCCGCGACAGGGGTCAGTCCAAGAACGACGACCAGGATTAATACCTTTCTCATTTTTATCTCCGTTCTCCAGGGTAAGTTCCTAAATTCTCTTTTTCTTCTCTCCTCGTTTCGGCAGCGCGCCGAAACGATAAGCGTTGTTTTCAACAGGCATCAAATATTGCTCTTATGCCGGCCTCAACAATCCTTTATCCTCACCGCTTTCCCTGAAGAATTCATTCCAAGGCCCGTTATGACCTCCTTTCTTCCGCTTTGAGGACCCTGTTCAGAAGTTGTCATGTCAATCCGTCCCGCTTTGGCGGGACTGTTTTAACTTTTCACACAGGCGCTTTTGGCCTTTGAACTCATACCGTCGCGCTTCTTTCATACTGAGAAAGGTGCTTGAGAAATGAAACCGCCCGGTAAGGGGTCGGCTGATCGTCCCTTTTTCCCTTTTCTCAGCCTTCTTCTTCTCTTTCCTTACCGGTCGCTATGTAAACTGCTGGGCTTATTCTATGAAGCCCGGAAATAACTCACTTGTCAAAGTTTGCCGAGACAGGGAAGCTTGGCGTGGCCGCGCCCGGCAAGGGTCGGCTTTTCCCTTTTCTCAGCCTTCTTCCTCCCTTTCCTTACCGGCCGCAGTGCAAAATGCGGTGCCTGCGAATAAAAATCTCCAGAGCTTACCGAAATTGGGGAATAAAGAAATGTCTTGCGCCCAGCAAGGACAAAGATACCCTATCCCTTTTCTCGGTTTCTCTTCTCTTTATCTCTTACTGAACGCCGCGTAAACAGCAGCGACGGAGCCACTAAAACCCACGAAGGGTTGCCCCGCGTACAATCTACAATAATACAGCAATCGCCGCCAAATGTCAAGGCCTTTTTTTGTTTTTTTTGTTCGGACGTTCCTTGCCAAGCATAACTCCTTTATTAAACAGCGGTTACGAGCATCTCTTTTGTTGGGAGATTTGTAGTTTTTCTTTTCGGGCGTCGTTGCAATCAAGCGGACACATCGGATTTCCAATTCAAGCCTGGCGAGATGAAGTGCCGCAGGGCGACTATTGCGAACGCCGAAGCGGAAGATTCGGTCGCAGCGGCGCTCATAAAGCTCCGCCAAGCCTTCCGGATCATTAGGGACCCTCAGCAGCAGATGTGTATCTTCCGTATCAGAATTAACCTTTACTATGGCACTAACCATTTTAGCAGGCATAGCTGTGCGAAAAGCGGAAATGTCACAGAATATCCCGGGAAAATCCTGCCAAAGAGGTCGTATCACGTGTTTTTCCTGAGCCAGTCGAGAAGGTCGCGCGCCTGCTTCTCGGTTCTTACAGTGGTGTCATAGACAATGAGGTTCGGGGGGAATTGCTTGTGGATTGCCTTGATCTGGTCGGGTGTAGCGTAGATTATTGTTGCTTTGCCGGCAGAGTGTATTTTTTGGAGGACTTCCGGCCATTCGATCTGTGGTCTGCTGCCCGCGCCGGGGACCCACTGGAAGGCTTCGATGCCATCGATGGCGAGGATGTCGTTGAGGTGTCTGAGGGCGTCGGGGCCGTCGAGGTGGAAGCAAGCGTTATCGAGGAACGCGGCTTCAGCCTCGAGCGCGGGCAGGATGAAGCTGCGGACCATTTCGGGGTTTAACATGCAGATGAAATCGGCTTGTATAGGGTTGTATTTCCTGCGGCTGTAGAGGTTGAGCCATGAACTCGAGCCTAATCTGCCTTTGTCGCCGTACTGCCAGAATTCGTTGTAGACCTTGAAAAAGAGCTTTTGGGCGTCGGCCAATGCCTTTCGGACAAGTTCGGGTGTGTCGATTATGTCGAAGAGCAGCCGCTGGGCGCCGCGGAGACCTTCAAGGAGGTCAATATTTGAGTGCATGTCGATGTTGTAGAGCAGGCATTTGCCCCTTGTGTGCTGCTCGGCGAGTTTGTGGTATTTTTTCATTCGCCGCCAAGTGGGGTTGTCTTCTTCGATGGTCAGCGGTAGAGCCGCCACCCAGTCGTCGACGATTTTTTTCGACCAGCTCGTGTTTTCGCTGTCGGGGCTGACGGTGAGGGGCGCTCCGCAGAATGCAGCCATCTGGTCGGGTCCGAAACCCGGGCGAAAACCGGGCATTGCTTCGCCGAGGAAAAGGGTTTCTTCGAGGTAGCGGTCGATTTTTTGGATGGATTTGCCGAATTCGGCGGTTACCGGCTGGACACTGCTGATGTAGCCGTCGCGCATCTGTGGGTCGACGCGTATGATGGCCGGGGGTCGGTCGATGATTTCGTGGGCCCAGAAGGCGTCCCAGTATTTCTGTGCGCGTTCGAAATCGGGTTTGTATTTCAGGGTTATTCTGTCGTTCGGCATCGGCTGCCCCTTCGTTTTTTGCGGTAAATCGGCGAAATCGGCTGATATAATAGCCTGCAACACGCCGGCTGGCAACGAATTTGGTGGGCCTTTGGCGGATTGGGGCACGGGGGGAGAGGTGGGGTGTCAGGGTGGGGCAGGTATGGTGATTATGAGGAATGTATATTATCACAAGTTGCATTGAAGAGGAGGAAAGAGAATTCACAGAGGGAGTGCGGGGTTTGAGATTGGGTTTGATTAGGTTTGGTTTTGTGGCGTGTGCGGAGTTGGTTGTTTTCATAATCATCTGTTATACATGAGCTTACGCTTATTCAAGTGTTCAGGAGATTGGGTTTGTTTTGCATAAAAGGGGCTGATTTGTAGAGCGTTCTCGCCAGATGTAGTGGGCGCCAGCGCCTGCTGGCGCGTGAAGCGTGAAAGGGGGGCCGGGGGTGGAAGTGTGGGGTATGTGGGTGGCTTGGGCAAGCGAAAAAGGGTGTGAAAAACGTGGAAAACGCGTGAATTTTGGAAAAAACGTGGGAAAACTTCGAAGAACAGGTCAAAAAGTTCAGGAAAATGGGCGAAAAATGTGAACTCCTTTGTGCGCAGGGGGCAAGGGCATGAAGTGGGCGAATGCGCCGGGGTGGCCGGCGCGTGAAGGGTGAAGCGTAAAGCGGAATGTTGGCAAGGTAGGGTGGATAGGCGGTTTGTTCGGGTGTTGGTCCTGGTTAGACAGGGATGCGCGATCTCACGGGATAAAACTTGGGCATGGGTGGCCATTGGGAAGCCCCTCCGGATTTATGATTTACTCCCGAGGTTTCGGGAATAACAGTTGGTTCCAATATTGGGTATCTATTGGTAGTCTAATCCATTAGTTAGGTGGGGATTATATATTATGAAAAGTTAGATGTCAAGTTAATTTTTTATTGGCCGGCAAGATTGTGGATTGTCGATGCCGGATGATTGTTTATAAGCAAAAAGGGGCCGGGTAAACCGGGGTGAAGGATGCGGGAGGCGCCGTAGGCGTCGTATTCGTAGCGCTCCACGACTGTTCCGGTGGAATTAACCAGGGCCGCGGGGCTGTATAGATGATCGTGCGCGTAATAGTAATTGCCGTTGTTCGTGCCTGTCTTGTTGGTTATCCGCAGGACTTTGACATACTCCCCCTTGGGAATCGTTGAGTGAAACGAAATCCCGGCGCGCCGGGATAGATGTACCAGGCCTTCTCGTTGTTGCTGGTGTCGATTTCGACGAGGACCTGCCACTGTTTGCCGTGGTAGTAGCGCCGGGTGTTGGCGCTTGTCTTGGAGTCGATCTTCTGTATGCGTCTGCCAAGGGCGTCGTAGGAGTATTCAGCCACGTTGGCATCGGCGCTGTCCCTGACCCCAACGATGCGGTTCTATACTGTCTTCTAATCTTCAGCACCGTGCTTGCGAAGCAACCGGACCGCTTCCCGCCGTCCCCACTCTTTGGCTACGTCCAAAGCGGTTTTTCCTGAAAGATCTTCAGCATGCACGTCTGCGCCGTTGTCAATGAGAAGGGTCAACATGTCTACGCACCTGCACTCTATTGCCCAATAGAAAAGAGGAGTGCGCCCACTATTATCCCTCACGTTGACATCAACACCTTTTGACAAAAGCAATCGAGCAATATCACCATACTTACATTCGAGGACCACCGCGTAGTGAAAAGCTGTACAACCAGAAACGTCATCCCGCGAGTCAACATCTGCACCTTTTTCAATCAGCAATATTGCTGTCTCTTCAGATCCAATAATCAGTGCTCTATGAAGCGGGATACGCGACATGTTATATATGTTATATTGAGCATTTGGATCGGCTCCAGCTTCTAACAACAGTTCAACTGTGCGTGCTAATCCACCCTCAATTGCAATACCCAAAGGCGTGCGCCTCGACCCATCCGCAATATTAACGTTGCAACCTCCCAAGACCAAGAGCTTTGCTATGTCCTCATTACCCGCATCAACGGCGAAATGCAGCGCAGTTCCTTTCTCATAGTCTCTTCCACCTATAGTGTCTAGCTCAGCACCTTTTGAGAGAATCAATGCTACCGTCTTCTTGTGTGCCCCCCAGGTAGCATAATGCAGGGCCGTTGCCCCATTGGCATCTTTCGCATTAAGATTGGCACCTTTGGAAAGGAGGTACTCAGCAGCTTCGGTCTTTCCAGCCCATGCGGCATAATGCAGAGCGCCCCTGCCATGAGTGTCGGTTGAATTCACGTCGCTGCCGCCCTTGAGAAAAACCTTTATTTCCCGTAAATCCCCAATCAGAGCCGCTGTTCTAAGTGAATCAATAGAAGCACCTCGTGAAAGCAGCTTTTTCACAGCATCTTCCCGTCCGTATTCGACTGCAATATCCTTGCTGGTTAACCCGACCGGATTACGCGCGTGTATATCAGCCCCATGTTCCAGCAGTATTTCAATTGACTCAGCATCTCCTGCTCTGGCCGCCGCATGAAGCGGAGGCCAACATCCCGGCAAACCATTTACCCGAGCGCCATTCGTGACCAATAATTCAACGACCTCGCTGTGTCCCCCAAATGCTGCAGCCCGTAGTGGATTACGATCGGGGTCTTCGGCTCGGACATTAACCCCTCTCTCGATTAGAAGCCGTACCATATCAGGAAAACCGTTCTTCGCGGCCAGATAAAGCGAGGTTGGTGATCGACCCATCTTGTCCTTATTAGGCTTGGCTCCATTATCGAGCAGAAGCTTTGCCACATCGATGTGGTTGCGCTCTGCCGCCCTGCTCAGCGGCGATATTCTTCCCTTGTTCACATCAGCACCGTTTGCCAAAAGTATCTCTACTATGCCCTTTTGCCCTCCCTGTGCCGCAAGGCAGAGGGGCGTTGAGTTGTCTGCCTTAGACGTACAGGCAGCTACCGCATTGATTGAGGCGCCCTCCTCGAGAAGACGCCTGACAGCCTGTGTGTCGCCTTTTCCCGCAGCCCAGTGAAGGTCCGTAGGCTTGCCCGGAAATGTCTCTTTCCAGAACACCCATCCCATCCAAGACATTCCCACCAAAAACATTCCCCCCAACAAAAGGATCCCCGGCAGAACTAAGTATCTGATTTTCATAACCATTGTCTGAGCCTCATTCCAGAAATAGGCCGCCGGTCCCTCCATGTGTTATTAGATTACACATACATATCTATCTTGTCTATCTTTGCCGACGGGACCTACCCTTGAGGGGCAGCCACGTAAAATCAAATGTCGTAGTCAACCATGGGGTGTTCAAGACGTCAGGATGGGAAGCCCATGATGGATGTCCTGATGGCAGTATGGAATACGGTGTGAAAGAGGGTACTGCAGTACTCGGGTATTCCCATGGTCCACACGTCCCATTTGCTTGCCGCTGACTTCCATCATAACCCGCCTTGAGCCATCCCCTCGTTTCGAGGTCAGCGGTAACCCCGTACGCCCAATTCTTCCATGTTTTCAGTCTTTCGAAGATGAAGGGGAGATTCCTGTTACATAGCTTTCCCATAAGTCCGTATAGTGCGTAGTTGGCCGCTCCAGCATCATAACATCTTCCTTGCACTGCCACCGACCGAGCAGGCTGCTTAAAATCAGCTCTCTGTGACCAATCATACAAATTCGGAATGTCCCAAGCAACCGGAGAATCCATATTGTATTCAAAAACCCTGTCGCACTGGTCACATTCTTTCTTCTCATCGCCAATCGAGTTGAACCAAGATACGACGTCACGAAGGACGCTTCTTAATTCTGCTGTTATGTCTGGCCCACACTGCTGCGCCGAGTGATGCTCTCTAACAAACTTCTACCAATCGCTCTCTGCGTGTGGCCGCACTTTGTTCAGCATACCACCCGCGTACCGATTTCCTTCAAGCCACCACCTGGCCATTTCCTGGGATACTGTGTAAACATGCCCGCCTACGGATCTCTCAAGCCCGAGCATAGTCCCTCCAGGTGCATGACTAATCGACGCCCTTTTCCCCGCATAATACCGTTCGTTAACTGGCCATGGCACCATATCGCTGCCCCAACTCCTTTCGATGTCAACCTCCCCGGGATTTGTCCCGCGAACAAATTGTGCGGTTTCCCAAGAAGTAATAATGGGGGTGAGTCCGGTTGGATCTATTGTGCTAACAGGCATGCTGCGCACATACTCATACAGGTTCATCCCATCGACATAACCCAACGGGTCGTGGGTGAGCCATCTTCCGGTTTCGGGGTCGTAATACCTGAAGCGGCTATATTGAAGTTTCAAAGAGCCGCCGTTTAATATATCAAGTCTTCGGGCTGTAAACAAGCAGGGGGGACAAGAGTTGTCTCTGTGGAGTGTAACGGACAGACGGCCCGTACGGGCGGGGGTGAAAAGGGGGTTTTGACAGCCAACGGTCGGATTCGAACCGACAACCACTGGTTTACAAAACCAGAGCTCTACCGTTGAGCTACGTTGGCATACTGAAATCAAATCGGAAGCAACTTCGCTGCCAGTATATATTCGGCTCAAGGCCGTTGCAACAAGAATCGAACGCGTAATTATTACTTCCGGAGCGTGCAAGAAGTGCGGAGGATGTCCAATAATCGAGACCGTAACTTTCGGTCGGATACCAGTTGACAGTACATCACACAACAGAGAGAAGCCCTGTCGGTGGTGCGGGCTCGGTCATGGTTGTTTCTACGGGTTGGCGCTGCCCGGGGAAGGGGTTGCCGCCTGCCAGTTGGCTGGGTCGTTGCCGTAGTCTTGCGGGACCTTTCGGGAAAGCGAAGGGCCCGTGCCGTCGGGTTCGGTCGGCCAGGGGTCGTATCCGATATTTGGGAAATCCTCCGGATGGTAGCCGTCGCTGTAGTTGACGCGATCGACCCGGATGTATTGACGAACTCCCAAGTCGTCAACATCGCCCGGCATCGAAATCTCCACCGTCTCGCCGCCGTTTTTCAGCTTTCCATCGAGGAACGGGCCGTAGACAATTGGCGAAGGTACGGTCGGATAACGCTCGGCGAAGGCTGCAAGGTTAGCAGCTACCACTATGTACTGGCCGGCTGGGATAGTCGTGTCAGGCGGGAAGATGTACTCAATTGCATCGGTGAACCGCCACGAGACCTGAATCCCTCCCTCGTCGGGATATATCCGGTAGAGGTTTACAGGCTGGTCGGTGATGTTGTAGAGTTCTATGTATTCGTATTCATCGTGGTCGTACGAGCCGCCGGCGGGCGGATTGTACATAAGCTCGTTCATTACGACAGGGCCGACCTTCGGATATGCGTTGGGCGCTCCTTCGTAGGCCGGGCCGGGTGTGTTTTCGCTCATGGCTACGAAGTTGTACGTCTGGGTGCTTTCCTTGTAGTAACGACCGAACGCGACGTCTGCTTCGGAGGCGCCGAAATCCTCTTTCTCGCGGTAACCGGTCACCGTCATCTCGCCGGGTATACCGGAGGACAGGCAAATCGTCTCGCCGTTTTCGCTGACGGCGAAGGCTACATAGCTGCCCGGATCACCGCTGCCGGCGCCGAAATGGATGTCTTCACGGAAGACAAT
>Ga0180437_10002506_pt1 | contig 29127 bp, 31 predicted proteins | sample SS_ome_4_FD_132410 | JGI IMG/M metagenome (GOLD analysis project Ga0180437, IMG submission 132410) | Hypersaline lake sediment archaeal communities from the Salton Sea, California, USA - SS_3_D_1 metaG | ecosystem: Environmental > Aquatic > Non-marine Saline and Alkaline > Hypersaline >...
GTCTTTCCAAACAAACTCGGAGTCGCTCGTCTCAGGCGCGTTGGAGGCAAGGTAGTAGCGGATCTGGTCGGGAGTGAAGTGGACAAAGAACCGCTCGAGGTCGATGGTCCACCCTTCCGACTTGCTAAATTGTCTCCCTTCGAGGTTGAGGAACTCGTTGGCGGGAAGCTCGTCGACGAGCTTGAACGGCTGTTTTTGTCCCATGGTCATCGCGGGGAAAAAGACGCCGTGAAAGGGGATGTTGTCTTTGCCCACAAAATGGACCAGCTTGGTCTCTTCGTCACACCAATATTTTTTCCACGCTTCTTTGTCGCCTTGGAGCTCAGCCCATTCGCGGGAAGCGGAGATGTAGCCAATCGGCGCATCAAACCAGACGTAGAAGACTTTCCCCTCAGTTCCTTCGAGAGGGATGGGGACACCCCAGGTCGAATCTCTGGTGATTGCTCGCTCACGGAGCTCATCGATGTAGGCTTTGGCAAAATTGGAGACCGAGGGCTTCCAATTTTTCTCTTTGATCCAGTCGGCAAGCTTCTCTTTGAAGAGGTCGAACCGAAGGAACCAGTGTTTAGTCGGTTTACGTATTAGTGGAGCTCCGGAGACTTTAGAGCGGGGGCTTTTTAGGTCGGTCGCCTCGTAGCTAGCTCCACATTTTTGGCACTCGTCCCCTCTTGCCTCTTCAAAACCGCATTTAGGACAAGTTCCCATCACGTAACGGTCGGCCAAGAAGCGGTCATCTTTTTCCGAGTAGAGCTGGTCGGTCACTTTTTCTTCGATGTAACCTTCTTCGAGCAGGTCGTTGAAGTATTGCTGCACTGTCTCTACGTGGCCAGGCCACGTGGTGCGCGAGTAATGATCAAAAGAGAACTCAAGTTTGTCGAAAAAGGCTTTGTTGATCGCATGGAAGATGTCCACATGCTCTTGGGGGCTACGCTCTGCAGCCTCAGCACTGATCGTGATCGGCACCCCAAACTCGTCCGAGCCGCAAACGTAGAGGACGTCAGAGCCGATCAGCCGCTGAAAGCGCGCATAGCAATCGGCAGGGAGATACGCTCCTGCTATGTGGCCAAAATGAAGAGGGCCATTCGCATAGGGAAGGGCCGAGGTGATCAAGACTCGTTTAGTCATACATGTCTTCAGCGTTGTGCTGAGATTCGATCTCGTCAATCGCTTTAAGCTCTTCTAGGTGCTGAGGGTTAGGATGTCTTTTGACCTCTTTCAAGATCCCTGAGAGCTCGGTTTCTCTTCCCGATGCAATAAAATAGCGACCGAGGGCAATCGCATAGTGAGCCAACTCAAAGTTGCTTCCACAGATCCCTTTCAGTTCTTCATTCGTCATCTTTTGTGAAGTCATATCTCTCCTTTTTATGTTCTTCTGCAATCAGGATACTCCGTAAAATCTCGTAGGCCCTGTGCAGGTTATCATTCGTAATCTGGTAATCATAGTGGACCGCCATATCGAGCTCGTGGCGAGCCCAATCAAGCCTTTCTTCGATGTGGTCCACATGTTCTGTCTTCCGCTTAAAGAGGCGGGCTCTTAGCTCGGCAAGGGAGGGAGGCCGGACAAAAATATAAACGGCGGGGTAGCCCGACTTTTTTAACTCCATTGCCCCTTGGGTGTCGATCACGAGTGCCACGTGATTCCCCGACTTTTGCTCACCTTCCACATGGGATTTCAGAGTGCCATAGTAGTTCCCAAAAACATTGGCATGTTCAAGAAACTCCCCCTGATCCAGCTTAGTCTTAAACTCCTCTTCTTTCATGAAGTGGTAGTCCTTGTCTGCAATCTCGCCGGGGCGGATCTTACGCGTCGTGCACGAGATGCTTTCGGTCACGCAGGGAAACTCGTCCATCAGCATACGGACCAGGGTGGTTTTCCCTGTTCCAGCTGGCGCGCTAACCACAAAGACTAGCCCTTGAGTGAGTTTTCCTAGTAACTTCTCCATCTATACTACTCGATGTTGTGTCCTTGTTCTCGGATCTTTTCTAGCTCTTGCTTCGCAAGGACGGTCTGCTCAGTAACGCTCAGTTGGTGGGTTTTCGATCCAATCGTGTTCACTTCGCGCCCCATCTCCTGGACGAGAAAATCGAGCGTTCGCCCGATGCTCTTTTCTTTACTTGTAAATAAGTTTTCAGCCTGTTTCAGGTGAGACCGGAGGCGAATGATCTCTTCAGTCGTGTCAATCTTCTCGGCAAAGAGGGCTACCTCTTTAAAGATTCGCTCGTCCCGTTCTGCCTCAGACAGGATCTCTTTCAGTTTTTCGAGAAGGGTCTCTCGGTAGATCTCAGGTCCTTTTTCACTCTCTTTCTCAATCTTGTCAGCCATTTGGCTTAAGAGAGAAAGTCGCTTGGTCACATCTTCGGCAAGAGCCTTCCCTTCTACTTCGCGCATCTCGATAAATTGGGCGAGAACATCATCGAGTGTGGTCATTACGAGTTGTTTGATTTTCTCCTCTCCAAAACCGAGCTCTTCAAAAGAAAACCGCTCCGTTTGGCCAAGGAGAAAAGGAAAATCAACCACCTCTTTGGCGTAGCCAAGTTCGCTGGCTTTGCTTTCCCATTCGGTCTTGAGTTTTTTTAGAAGAGCCACTGACCCTTTTTTCTCTTTTCCCTCTTTGAAGGTGAGCTTGACCGTCACTTGTCCACGAACGAGTTGCTGCCCTAGCTTTTTTCGGATATCAAGATCGAGGAAGAGGAGTTCTTTGGGGAGATGGACTCGAAGGTCAAGCCCTTTCCTGTTGACCGAATGAAGTTCGATCACAACACTCGTCCCTTCGATCTCTTCACTGTAAGCCCGCCCGTAGGCGGTCATGCTTCTTGGCATTCCTTTTTCCCTTTCACAAATGTTGCCCTATGGATGGGACAAACCCCCACCCGCTCGATCGCCTCTCGGTGCTCTTTTGTCCCGTACCCCTTGTGGTTTTTGAACCCATAGTCGGGGTAAAGATTGTCATAGCCCAGCATGATGTGATCACGCGCCACTTTGGCGAGGATCGATGCCGCAGCAATCGACTGCACTCTGTGGTCTCCTTGGACCACACTTGCTGCAGGAATCTCTCCATCTGGCACGAACTTTCCATCCACGAGGAGGTAGTCGGGCCTTTTGTCGAGGCGAGAGACCGCTCTCTCCATTGCAACGAGAGTTGCGTTATGGATATTGAGCCGGTCAATCTCGGCCGCTTCCACAATCCCTAGCCCAAAATAGACACCGGATTGAAGGATCAGCTCCTGGTAAAGAGCATACCTCTCATCAGGGCTAAGCTTTTTACTATCATCTACCCCTCGGAGAACATATCCCTCTGGTAGAAGGCAGGCGGCGGCAACAACGGGGCCAGCAAGCGGCCCTCTCCCGGCTTCATCAACACCGGCAATGAGGGAAAACCCTTGAGCTCTCACCTCATCTTCAATGCGACAGAGACGTTTCAAACGAAACGTCTCTGCTCGATTCTTAGCCACTAGAGGCCTACTCTTCTGCTTTTCCTTCCTCTTTTGGAGGGGAGGCTTCTTCTATTTTCTCTACCTTGTCTTCAGCAGGGGCTGGAGCTGCAGCTACTTTTTTCGCTTTCTTCCCAGCAACAATGCGCTCTTTCACTTTGATCTTCTTACCGAAGAGACCACGTAAGTGGTAGAGTTTTCCGCGCCGCACTTTTCCATGCTTCACCACTTCAATTTTTGCCACTTTGGGGCTATGTAGCGGAAAGACCCGCTCCATTGCTGATCCGTAAGCTACTCGGTAAACAGAAAACGTTTCTGAGAGGCCTCCCCCTTTTCGGGCGATCACTACCCCTGTAAATACCTGGACCCGCTCTTTGTTCCCTTCGATGATTCTCACGTGAACACTGACTGTATCTCCCACGCGAAACTCGGGGACATCGGTTTTGAGCTGACCTGCTTCCATATCTTGAATAAGTTGAGACTGATTCATCGTATGCTCCTAATCTATTATTGTTTGCGCCATTTTTCTATTTCTTTGTGGTTGCCCCCTCTAAGTACTGGAGGAACCTCTCTCCCTTCAAAAACCGGGGGGCGTGTGTATTGCGGTCCTTCAATCGCCCCTCCCTGAAAGGAATCATCCTGTGCTGATTCTTCGTTTCCCAAAACACCGGGCAGAAAGCGGACAGTGGCATCGACCAAAACAATGGAGGGTAAACACCCATTTGTCAACACATATGGTCCAATACTAATCTTCTCATCCACTTCTGCATCGATCACCCGCTGATCCACCCCTTCGTAATGGCCACAAAGGAGGATCAAGTGGGTCTGTTTTGCAAACTCTTCACATTTTTCTGCCCGAAGCATCTCCCCGTCTGGGGAAAGGAACACCACGTGGGAGTCCTCCGTTTTGACACTCCGGATGGCCCGTATTGCTGGCCCCGGCATCATCACCATCCCCGGTCCCCCTCCGTAAGGACGATCATCAACTCGATTGTGTTTGTCTTCGGCAAAATCCCGAATATCCACGAGTCGAAGATCGATCGCCCCACTCTCCTGTGCCCTTTTCAGGATACTCACACCGAAAGGCCCCTGAAAATAGTCAGGGAAGAGGGAGAGGATGTCGATCCGCATTACTTCGCAGTCGTCGCCGGCGCAGCTGCCTTATTCCGTCTTTCACGGCGTTTCGCAGCGAGCTTCACTTTTTTCGCTTCTCTCTTTTCATTCCACTGCTTAAGAACGCCTGGAGCGGCCCGTGCAATGAGATTTTTAGCGTCGAGGCTCATCTCGGCACCGAGACCGAGCCAATGAAGGAGTTTTTCCTCTTTCAATTCGGCGTTGTTTTCCGCCTTATGGGGATCGTACCATCCCAAGTTGTCTAGATATTTCCCATCACGCTTCACGTGTGTATCACAGGCGACTAGGCGATAGGTGAGCCGATTAGCTCTTCCCTGCTGACGCAGACGAATTTTCACTGCCATAACATTTTCTCCTTACGAAAAATTTTCCATCATTTTGGACATCGATTTCATTTTAGGCATCGATTTACACATTTTTTTTAACTGCTTGAAACTCTTGACCAAACGGTTTACATCTTCGATCTTCGTTCCACTCCCCCCCGCAATCCGGCGGCGGCGACTAGGAACGAGCTCGACCTTTTCTTTCCGCTCTTTCGGCGTCATCGACTGGATGATCGCTTCGGTCTTCTTAAACTCTTTTTCCGACATGTCGAGGTTTCCCATATTCGACATTCCGGGCATCATTTGGAATAGACTCTTGAATGAGCCCATCTTCTTCATCATTCCCATCTGCTTGAGGTAGTCGTCATAAGTGAAGGTTGCTTTGCGCATCTTCTTCTCGAGGCTAGCGCTCTCAGATTCGTCGATGTGCTCTTCCGCCTTCTTCACCAGGTTGATCACATCACCCATTCCGAGAACTCTGTCAGCCATCGACTGGGGATTGAAGAGCTGGAAGTCTTCAATCTTCTCCCCGATCCCCTCAAACTTGAGTGGCTTACTTGTCACTTCGGTGATCGAGATAGCAGCTCCTGCGCGGGCACTTCCATCGAGCATGGTGAGGATCGATCCGGTAATCCCGATCTTCTCATCAAATTCTTTCGCTGTCTTCACGGCGTCCTGACCGGTTGTTGCATTCGCGACAAAAAGGACTTCATGGGGCTCGCTGAACTTCTTGATGGCGCTGAGCTCTTCCATGAGCGGGGCGTCGACGTGAAGGCGTCCGGCCGTGTCGAGGATCAGAACGTCATAGGCTTCTTTCCGAGCTTTGTCCATCGCTCCCTTCGCCACTTTAAGCGGCTTCTTCTCCCCTTCCACTTCGTAGACTTCAGTCTCAATTTGGGAGCAGAGAGTTTTCAACTGGAGAACAGCAGCGGGTCTTTCGAGATCGCAGGCAGCAACGAGAACTTTCTTTTCTTTTTTCTTGAGATAGGCGGCAAGCTTGGCACAACTGGTTGTTTTTCCCGACCCTTGGAGACCGCAGACGAGGATAACGGTAGGGTGCCCATGAAGGCGCAGCTCGGCTTCTTCGCTCCCCATGAGGGCGATCAGCTCGTCGTGAACAATCTTGATGAACTGCTCATCGGCTTTGACTGACTTGGTTACTTCTTCCCCGAGCGCTTTCTCTTTGATCCGCTTGATCAGCTGGGAAGCAACCGTGTAGTTCACATCAGCATCGAGCAGGGCAAGACGAACCGTGCGGACAGCGTCAGAGACATTGTCTTCAGTCAGCCTTTTTGTCTTGGACAACGAGGCAAAAAGGTCAGTAAATTTATTTGCTAGTGAATCAAACATACCTTAACAACCTCTGATAATAGAGAAAAAATCATTCATTTTCAAGGAAAACCGCAAAAAAGAAACGATCATTACCAGCCCAGTCGGGCTCTATACAGGGCTCCCCCCAGCAATTTTTTGAAAAGAGAGGAAGGACTTTTTCTTTTTGACCCGCCCCCACCTCAAAAAAAACTTGAGCACCGGGATTTAAAACCGAAGGAAGTTCCTTAGCGAGCCGCTCATAGAACTCGATTCCAGATGCTCCGGAGACAAGAGCTTTCTTTGGCTCAAACCCCCGTACCTCTGGCTCTAGCGCTGTGTATTCCTCTTCGGTGATATAAGGGGGATTGCAGATGACAAGGTCAAATTTTTCTCCCGCCACCGGCTCTAGTAAGTTCCCGAGCCGCCAATCTACCTCGACCTGGTTCCTTCCTCCATTTTTTCCAGCAAGGGAGAGCGCCTCCTCGCAAATGTCGACAGCTGTGACGCGTATTTCTGAAAAAGTTTTTTTCAGGCCGATCGCTAGACACCCTGATCCGGTGCAGAGGTCGAGAGCAGAGCCTGTTTTATTTTGGATCCGCTGGCAGATGAGATCGAGGAGAATCTCGGTCTCTTGCCTAGGAATTAAGACGGAAGGATTCACACCGATCTGGCAATGATAAAACTCCACTTCGCCAAGAATATATTCGAGGGGCTCTCTCTGATTTTTCCGCTTGAGCATCGGACGAAAAGTTGCGAGCTCCTCTTCTTGAAGCGGCCGGTCAAAGTGGGTGTAGAGCTCCAGGCGCTCCACTCCGAGACAGTGGGCAAGAAGAACTTCAGCCGAATAACGGGCACGGTCCACTCCCCTCTCCTGCAAGAATTTGGTAGCGAGGCCGAGAACCGTTTTAACCGTCTTCATTTGGCTGAAAGCTTGAGTTGGTAAAAATGAGCGACGAGAGCTTGTGTAAGTTGATCGAGGTTTCCGGCCATCATCTGCTCGAGTTTGTAAAGGGTGAGGTCAATCCGGTGATCGCTAATCCGATTTTGAGGGTAATTGTAGGTGCGAATCCGCTCAGATCGATCCCCTGTTCCCACTTGGCTCTGCCGAAGCTCGGACCGCTCTTTGTGAGCTTTTCTCTGCTGCTCTTCTGCGATTTTTGCCACCAAAAGACGCATCGCCTTGTCGCGATTCTTATGCTGAGAGCGCTCTTGCTGACAGTAAGCGACAGCCCCTGTAGGAATGTGGGTGATCCGAACAGCCGAGTCGGTCGTGTTGACGTGCTGCCCGCCCGCGCCCGAAGCACGGTAGGTATCAATTTTAAGATCTTTCTCGTCGAGCTCAACTTTCTCTTCCTCACCAGGCTCCATCAAAATCGCAACTGTCACAGCTGAGGTATGAACCCTCCCTTGCGTCTCAGTCGCTGGAACACGCTGAACTCGGTGGGTTCCCCCTTCATACTGAAGCATCCGATGGACATTTTGGCCCGAGAGAACCATTACATATTCTTTATAACCGCCAACCTCAGAAGGGGCGCATGAGAGAAGCTCCCATTTCCACCCTTGCTCAGCAGCATAGAGCTGGTACATACGCACCATGTCCCCAACAAAAAGAGCCGCCTCATCACCACCTGTTCCGGCGCGCACTTCGAGGATTGTATTCCGGTGGTCATTGGGATCAGGAGGAACAAGGAGTGTTTCAAGCTTAAGCCGCATCTCCTCAACACTTTTCTGTAGAGATTCGATCTCTTCAGCAAGCATGGCAAGGAGCTCTTCATCGGTCTCCTCTTTGACCATCACTTGGTCATCTTTAAGCTGTTTTTGAAAGTTTTGATAGGAAGACCACGCCTCTTTGATTGCAATTAAGTAGGAGTGTTCTTGGGTGAGTTCACGGTACTGCTTCTGATCCGAGAGGATGTCGGGCTTCCCGAGAAGCCCTTCCACCTCGGTGAATCGATCGAGAAGCTGGAGAATCCGCTCTTCCATGGGTCGTCAGGAAGCGTTACTTCTTTGTCGCTTTTTTGGCTTTCTTCTTCGGAGGAGCGTTTTTTTCTTCTTCCTTCTGCTTAGCCTGTAGCTCGCCTTCTTCCTTCTTCTTCGCGTAACGCTTACGGAACTTATCTACACGTCCCTCCGTATCCACGAACTGCTTGCTTCCAGTGAAAAAGGGATGAGAAGCAGAAGAGATCGGCACGCGGCAAACCGGGTATTCTTGCCCTTCGAATTCTTCTGTTTCGGTAGGTTTTAGGGTCGTTCCACAAACAAACTTATACCCTGTCGAAGAATCGACAAATAAAACCTGTTGATAATCGGGGTGTCCTTCTTTTTTCATTCCAAGCTCCAAAAATATTTGATCGGTTTCCATCATATCGTATTTCCCTATTAAGAGTCCATCTTCTTAGCACGAAGCGCCACCAAAGCAGATCGCATCCCTTCAAGAACCCCCTCTTCATAGCGAAAAAGAGGATGGTTCTCTAGCTCAGGAAAATCGTTGGGCTGAAGAATATCTTCCCTAGTCAGGTAGGGAACGATTTTCCGCCCCATAGTAAAGAGTTTTTCTTCCTGAGCAGTAAGCATCTCTTCAAAGAGAGATTCATATGGATCCATTTTTTTCTTTTCTCCTTTCCTGAAAAAAAGTTTGCAGGAGCTCTTTCGACTCTTCAGCGCACACACTCCGCTTAACCGGAAAATCATGAATGGGATGACTTCCGTCTAAGAGATGAAATACACTTCCGTCAGCTCCATGGCGGAGATCCGGTGCCCCATAAACAAGGCGACCAATCCGGGAGGCAATCATTCCTCCTGCACACATGGCGCAAGGCTCGAGTGTACAGTAGAGAGTGGTTTCGAGCAAACGCCAATTCCCAAGAACCCTTGCCCCTTCTTGCAAGCATAGAATTTCTGCATGCGCTGTTGCACAGCTGTGCGCTTCCACTAAATTGTGCGCCCGTGCAATGATTTTTCCACGATGCACAAGAACCGCACCAACGGGAACTTCACCCATAAGAAAAGCTTTTCTTGCTTCTGCAAGAGCTTCCTTCATAAAATCTTTATCTAAACAATCCATGAACACGTTGAACGAAAATAGATTCCTATGATATCATGATGCTTTGCAAATGACAACACGCAGCACGTTCAAATTGTTGTTGTGCTGAAAAGTTACACTCTTTATAATAGTGTTTAATTGCAACGAAGGTTTTATTATCTAAAGGAGAGCTCAATGTCACTCGATAAAGGCACAAAAGAAGAAATCACAAAAAAGTTTCAGTTACACGAGAAAGATACCGGTTCTGCCGACGTTCAAATCGCGATCTTAACTGAAAGAATTGCAGAGCTTACTGAGCATTTAAAACTTGCTCCTAAGGATCACAGCTCGCGCCTTGCTCTACTCAAACTTGTTGGACAAAGACGCAAGCTACTTGACTATTTAAATTCTACTGATACAAAACGCTATCAAAATCTTATTGTTCGATTAAACTTACGCAAGTAAGTTTCTTAATCCTCTCTTAACAGCTCGAAGACTGTTTGCTCCATGAGTAAACAGTCTTTTCTTTTGTCACTAATCTTCATCCATGATAATCTGCTTAAAAGGTTTTTCCTGAAAGGTAGAATGCCCATTCATGCTCATCAAATTTTTTGATGAGTGAGATTGGACAGTTTGCCAAACGGGAAAGGTTGAATCAAAATTTAGGAGTACACAACCTTATGGATAAACAATCAATTTCAGTTTCTATCGGCGGACGGGAAATCAAGTTCGAAACGGGCAAAATTGCCCGCCAAGCCAATGGCTCGGTCATCCTCACCGCAGGAGAGACCATGCTCATGGCCACAGCCTGTTCTTCAGCTGAGCCCCTTAAAGACGTAGACTTTCTCCCCCTCCGGGTCGACTACCAAGAAAAATTTTCCTCAGCGGGAAAGACCCTAGGCGGCTATCTCAAACGAGAAGGAAGACCGGCACAAAGAGAAATTTTAACTTGTCGCCTCATCGACCGCCCTATCCGGCCAATGATCGAAAAAGGCTACTTCCATGAAATCCAACTCCTTACCTACGTCCTCTCTTATGATGGGGTCCACCCAACAGATGCTCTAGCCCTTTGTGCCGCTTCTGCTGCCCTTGTACTCTCCGATATTCCTCTGATTAAGCCAGTTGCAGCTGTCCAGGTCGGAATGATCGAAAATGAGTTCATCATCAACCCAACTCACGAAGAGAAAGAAAAATCTGAGCTCGACCTCCTCATCGCAGGAACAGAAGATGCCATCCTTATGATTGAAGGATATGCCGACTTCCTTACTGAGGAGCAAATTCTAGAAGCAATCGAAGAAGGACACACAGCCATCAAGCAGATTTGCCGCGCTCTTAGCGAATGGCAAGACATGATCGGAAAAGAGAAAAACAGGTCCACACTCCGCCTCCCTTCAGAAGACCTATACAAGGAAGTTGAAAGCTCCACCTCAGCTGATCTTGAAAAAGCACTCAAAATTGCAGCAAAACTCGAGCGAGAAAAGGCTGTTAGCAAAGTCAAAGAAGCGCTTATCGCGAAGTTCTTCCCTGAAGGAGAAGAGCCAGCCTATCCTGAATCCGATGTGAAAGGAGCCTTTAAAAAGGTCCAAACCAAGATCATGCGAGAAATGGTCCTCACTAATAAGGTCCGAATCGATGGACGAAAAACTGATGAGGTCCGACCTATCTCGATCGATATGGGGTACCTTCCACGAACACACGGAAGCGCCGTATTTACTCGGGGAGAAACTCAAGCCATTGCCGTTGCCACTCTCGGCGGAGATAGCATGGCACAAAAATATGAAAGTCTTGATGGAGACGGTGGACAACGCTTCTACCTCCAATACTTCTTCCCACCCTTCTCCGTCGGAGAAGTGGGACGTTTTGGGCCTCCAGGACGCCGCGAAGTTGGACACGGAAAACTGGCTGAGAGAGCCCTCAGCGCAGCACTTCCAGGCAAGGAAGAATTCCCCTATGTGATCCGCCTAGAGTCAAACATCACCGAATCTAACGGATCCTCTTCTATGGCCTCCATCTGTGGCGGTTGCCTTGCAATGATGGAAGCGGGTGTTCCTCTAAAACACCCAATCGCCGGAATTGCGATGGGACTCATCCTCGATGGTGATCGAAACGCAATCCTCTCAGACATCCTCGGAGCAGAAGACGCTCTTGGCGACATGGACTTCAAAATCGCCGGAAATGCAAATGGAGTTTCAGCCTTCCAGCTCGATATTAAAGTCGAAGGGATCACGCACGGCATCATGCAGTCAGCACTTATGCAAGCTAAAGAAGGACGCCTTCATATCCTTAGAAAAATGAGCGAAGCTTGCCCCGAGCCAAAAACACAGCTCTCCAAGTACGCACCAAGGATCGAAACAGTTCAGGTCAAGCCGAGCAAAATCGGGACCATTATTGGGCCTGGAGGAAAACAAATCCGCGCGATTGTTGAAGAGAGTGGCGCTGAGCTAGATATCGACGATAGCGGCCTAGTCAGCATCACAGCCACAAACGGTGAGTCGATGGACAAGGCGCTGAAGATGATCCATAACCTCACTGCCGAGGTAGAAATTGGCACCACCTACAAGGGGAAAATCGTCTCTATTGTCACCTTTGGTGTCTTCGTAGAGATTTTCAGCCAGCAAGGGCTATGTCACATTTCAGAGCTCTCTCATGAGCGGATCAACGACATGAAGGACACCGACTTCAAAGAAGGGCAAGAGCTCGAAGTAAAGGTACTTGATATCAACGACCGAGGGCAGATCAAACTTAGCCACAAGGCCCTACTCTCAGCCCCCGCTAAGGGATAAAAATGGCTAGGCTACACCTTGTCCGCCATGGGGAAACTGATTGGAATGCCCAGAAGCGATATCAAGGATCTATAGACATCCCCCTCAATGAGAGGGGGAGGTCCCAAGCTAAAGAGGTAGGCAAAGACCTTGCAAACCTCTCCTTTTCAGCTGTTTACGCATCCACTCTTTCTAGAGCGCGTGAAACAGCTGAGCTTATCCTAGCTGCTCCCGAGCAGAAAATCCATCTATTGGACACCCTCAAAGAGGGTTCATTCGGCCAGCTCGAAGGCAAGAGCTACGAAGAGGTCCACATCCAGTATGCCTCCTCCATAGAGGCCCGGAAAAAGCTCTCTGCCAGAGACAAGCTCCATTTCAAGCTCATTCCCGACGAAGAGTCGTGGCATGAGGTCCTCGAGCGAGTTCTCCCCACTTTAGAAGAAATCGCCAAGAGACATGAGGGGGAAGAGGTGCTCGTTGTTACCCACGGGGGAGTGATCCGCACCCTACTTGTCCATCTTGCTGATTATGAGGAGTTTCCGCGGATTGAAAACGGCCAAGTTGTCCGCTTCCTCTACCAGGAAGGCCGCCTGGTCCATACTCCTTAGTCATCAGACCTTATCCACTTTTCAAGCATTAATTTGAATGTTAACTAACTTTTTAGTATAATAGCAATATAAATAGGAGTTAGTTTATTAATATTACAAGTTTTGCGTCAAATTTCATTTCGAATTCAATAAGCCAGGCAGAGGCAAATCCTTGGGTTGCCGGAGGAACAACCGCAGCTCTAATCATCGGAGGAACGGTCTACCAAGCATTGAAACGTAATGTAATACCCACCCCCCTCCAAGTCTTTGAAAGAGGAGTTGAGCGTGGCAGCTACGCGCAGGTAGCTCCTGCACTCATGACTGGGAACCTGACGGAGGCACAAATGAATCAGGCTCTTTTAAGAGCAGCAGAACTTAATCACAGCAATCTGATCGGGCTCCTTCTGGATAATGGCGCCGATATTACCTCGGTCAATGAACAGGGACGCACACCGATCGAAATTGCAGCAAGACAAGGGAATGTAGCAGCTATAGATGCTCTTCTTGGATCTGAAGCAGAAATCCCTCAAGAAATGATGAGAACAGCTCTTGAAGCTGCTTGCGCTCTAGAGCGCACTTGGGCTATCGACATTCTCTTAGAAGATGGAAACATTCCTCAAGCTACCAAAGATCAAATACTCATTAGAGAGGTTCGGGAAGGGAGAAGAGTGAACGCTGGACTTCTACTGAATCATGGGGCAAATATCGAAGTACAAGAATTCGTGACCGAAAATACTCCTCTTCAGATTGCAGCAGAAAATCAAGATGTACAAATGCTTCGAACGCTGCTTACTTCTGGCCATCCTATCCAAGGAGAAGCTCTTTCTGCAGCTCTGGTAGCTGCTAGCCAACAGTTTGATGCTGCTCCTATATTAGAGACTATTTTGAATCACGCACAAGTACCCCAAGCCGGCCTTGATGAGGTTCTATTGACATTGTCTGCACGGGATGAGGTGAACTTAGTTAACCTGCTCATCGAAAGGGGCGCCAATATTGACGCTACCAATGAACAAGGAGAAACTCCTCTGATTCGAGCTGCATGGAATGGGCAAGCCGCTGTTGCAGAAACCTTACTTGTCCATGGAGCAAATATCGGAATTGAGGATAATGAAGGGTTAAATGCAGCAGAGCATGCTGAAAATGAGGAGCATGAAGAGATCCGAGCCCGAATTACAACGTTTCCAGCACTCCGAATAGCCGCAGTAGATCAAGCCACCGGCCTAATTCCCGATCTTGCAGGGATTGTTGGGGGCTATCTAGATACAGCTCATCCCGCCGAGCCCGCTCAGCAGGGAGAGTAGGAAGAAACGCGCTCTTTCAAAAGAGAAGTAAGTGTATCTGCTATTGGAAGGTTTTTCAAATGGTTAAAAGCATCCACTGCTACAGAAACCCCATAAGCACCTATAAAACCGCTTCCAATAGCGATGCAGAGTTTTTTTGTTCTGTTTTTTTCTTGATTGAAACTTCTGCTAATAATTTCAGTGATAGAGATTAATGACTTAGCCATTACCAGGGAAACTACAGCACCAATACCATTAGCCAGAATACTCTGGGAGATCCCCCCAAATTTAGGTACTACCAAGTGTGCTAAACCTTGATTCCCTGCGACGATTGCTCCTAGCCGAACAGATAGATAACCAAGCTTTAGCGACTCGGGCAATACCCTCACTGACCATGAACGAACTGGGGCCGTACAGATCGGGCAGATCGGGTTTTTCTTGATCCATTGAACAATGCAGTCAGCACAGAATTTGTGAGAAACCCCACTACTCAGATGCTCTTTTGCTTTGGACTTCACAGGATCTCGGCAAATACTACATGTTTCTCCATTTCCCCTAGCTGATGTGAACGCTACTTCCATCTCTTCCCCCCCTATCTCTTCAATTGTGGGGCAATCATACCCACTTTAGCATTAAAAAAACATATAATTATAATTTTATAGAATAACAATAGAATAATTAAATATTTATATGTTATGATATATAATTAACCTAAGTAAAAAAAAAGAGCTTAATTTATGAATATTTCAAATATCGGATTTAATTCCATAATTGGTGATACAGGAGTAAATCCCTGGATTTCAGGGATTACTACCGGTCTAGCGATTGTTGGGGCAAGCGCTCTCACCACGATAAAAAATAATCCCCTGCCTACAACCTCAGAGGTACTGAATACTGCCGTCAAAAATGGGCATTTTCGTGCGACCCAGATCGCTCTTCTCCTTTGCAGCCCATCACAAGCTGCTAAAGATCAAGCGCTCATAACAGCAGCCGAGAAGGGAAATGCGCAACTTGTTCGGCTCCTTCTCACACATGGAGCTGCTGCAAATGCAACTGTAAATTTTTCGATCACCCCTATCCTAGCTGCCATTCATAGAAACTGCCCTCAAGTCATCCGACAGATACTTGAGGCGAGAGCTCCACAGGACCAAGTTGAATCAGCATTGCGCACGGCTTGCATGCTTGGTAAAAGGGAAAGTGTTGAGGCTATCTTTGCTTCTACAACGGTCTCTCAGCATCTGTTAAATAATTTATTGAGAATCAGTTATCATAGCGATAGCCCAGCAATTACCCGGGCTCTTTTAGATCATGGAGCCGTCGTTGATGCGGTAAACGAGCGAGGCGCCCCCCTTCACATTGCTTCAAATAGAGGGCGTGCAGAAACCATGCAAGTACTCTTAGAGTATGGGGCAAATACAGAAATAAGAGACTATCAAGGCCGCACATCTCTAGATGTCGCTCATCCTGGTGTCAGGCTGCACCTACCACCATCCCCTATCGGAGTAGCCGAAGAATCTGACAATGAAGAACCCGACGAATATGATGAGCTAAGGGCTTTTCCAATACTAGAAGATGAGTTGGAAAGGGTAAGGCGGGATGATTTCAAACATGCCCCAAATGTTTGATCTCTTTTAACGGGACCAAAAGGTTAAAAAACCTCTTCAAGAGACAGAAAGAGTTGCCTCTTGAGAAATAATTAATTAGCATTAAAACCAAACTAAAAAGGAATTAAAATGAACACAATCACCAATTACTCTACCAATTTTCAGTCATTAGGCTATTCTTTGGGAGCCTCCATCACAGCAGCTGCGATAGCCACAGCTTTGACAAAGTGCGTTGGGCCAGCGGTCGCTCGAACACTCTCATCTGCTTCAACTTTTTTATTGAACTCTGCCGATCAAGGGGGATACTGGCAAGCCAAACTAGCCTTGACCATAGGAAATCCCTCACAGACTGAAAAAGACAGAATGCTTGAGCACGCATTAGATAATAGAAATCATCCACTTGCTAAACTCCTAATTCGTCACCACGCAAACCCAGCAGCTGATAATGCTTATCTTTCTCGAGCTGAACGCGCAGTATGTACGGGGCAGCCCGAAATGGTCCGTACTTTATTTAGTGAAGGGGTAGATATCCCTTTCGCATCGGTTAAAAAATTCTTATACCAAGCTATTAATCGGGCGTATTCAGAAGACAGGCTGAATACTTTAAGCGCTCTTCTTGAGTCTGGTAGATATACCCAAGCTCAACTGACCGTGGCTCTTCATGATACAATTGAATCTGCCTTTGCTGACAACTCATCTCGTAGCTTTCCCGTTAAAGAGCAGTCTTTGCCAATCATCCGTTTGCTGATTAAACATGGTGCGGACGTTAATGAGATGAAGCGTAATCTGACCCCTATTCAAAGAGCATTCGCATATGGAAACAGGGAACTTGTGGAGCTCTTATGGGATGCAGGAGCCGAATGGAATGAATTCCCTTCTCTTGATGGTAACCCTTATCGAAAAGAAATTGAGGATCTATATAGAGAAAGGGCAAGCTCTTTTATACAGAAATCTTTTGATACTAATTTTGTAACCCCAAAAGGACACCCTACTTTTCCTGAGGAGTCGATTAAACTCATTACAAAATATGTCTAGCACAGTTTAAAACCGGTTCTATAGCTTATCCGTTTTCTGAGGCTATCTGAAGATGAAAGATGCAAATAAAATTCTCAAGGCAAAAGCGAGCTATTGCAAAGGGAAGCGGACGCTAATTTGAGCTTAAATGCTGTGCAACTCACTGATGTGTTTTCATTTTTCTTACTGCTTGAAATTCAATCAGATAGGATTGCTCATCAGCAAGCAGTGGGAAGCCAAGACTCTCTACTTATCCTTCAGAAGTGCTTGATATTGCTAAGAGTTACCTCTAGGTCCCTTCGGGCGTAGGATTGCTTAGGCCGATGTTGGAATCGGGTTCCTCTGGCTCTGAGACAGGCTCTGGAGGTGGAGAAGGCTCTTTGCGGAGACAAGCGGATACCTTTCAATGCGTTTCCCACAAATTAGCTCTCGTTTTTATTATCGAAATAAAATACAATTACAGCAAACTTCGCAAACCCCAAAAAAATGAAGAAAAATGCAAACAGCAACTAGAACTCTTTTAGGATGTAACTACTACGATCCTGATGCTCAAAATAAAATCCAAAGACGAGCAGAGCTTGAAAAACGGATGGAAGCAGACCAAAGACAATGGGACGCAACCCCACCAACTGAAAGAGCTGTCGCCTTAATGCAAGTTTTTATGTCGTGCGCTGAAGAAGGAATGAATCAGGAACAAGCAAAAGCTTATGTAGCAGAAGCAGTACGTGATGCAATAAAGGTAACTGTAGCCAATCTAACAAAGGATCAAACAGAAATAATATCTAATGTAAGTTCCATGAAAACACAGCTTACAAAAGATGCCTATTCCATTTTGAATCAAAGAAAAGGATAAGGGACGCAAGATGTCAAAGATCGTCTTTTATATTTCCTTTAGGTCCCTTCAGGCGTAGGATTGCTCAGGTCGATGTTTGAGTTGGGGCCCTCAGGCTCAGCGACAGGCTTTGGAGGTGGGGGAGGCTCTATTCGGAGACGATTTGCCTCTTCTTCAGCCTTCTCCCTTTTCTTCTCCGTATCCCATGTCCCATCCATGATTTGTCGGACATCGTCACGATCAAGGGTCTCGAATTCCATCAACATGTCGGTCATGAGAAGAATTTCCTTCTCCTTCTCTTTGATGATTTTAGTTGCATTCGCATGCGCCTCATCGAGTAGACGTCGTACTTCATTATCGATCTTCTGTGCTGTCTCATCTGAATAAGACTTCTCACTTGTTCCAGGCATCCCGAGGTACTGCCCCTGCTCACTCCGTTCATCATAGGCTACCGCCCCGAGGGCATCGGTCATTCCCCATTCACAAACCATGCTACGAACGAGCTTAGTTGCTTGGGAAATGTCCATCTGGGCTCCACTTGAAATATCTCCAACGAAGAGCTCTTCGGCTACTCGTCCACCCATAAGGACGGAGAGCTGGTCGATCACCTCTTTGCGCCAGTAGCTAAGGCGGTTTTTCTTGGGCATGAAGTGGGTAGCCCCAAGAGACATCCCTCGAGGGATAATGGTCACTTTATCGACAGGATCCCCATGTTCGACGACGAGGCCGACGACCGCGTGTCCAGATTCATGGATAGCTGTAGTCTTTTTTTCCTGCTCATCGATCTCTAATGACCTGCGCTCCTTTCCATAGCGAACCTTATCACACGCTTCAATGGCATCCTGGTCGGTCACAGCACTCCGGCCGCGCCGAGCGGCGAGAAGGGCGGCTTCATTCAGGACGTTTGCAAGGTCGGCACCCGAGGCGCCCGGAGTTGCTCTTGCAATGCCCATGAGGTCTACAGAAGGGTCGAGCTTGATTTTACGGGCATGGACTTTGAGGATTTCGTGGCGTCCTTTAATATCGGGAAGATCAATCACAATGCGGCGATCAAATCGTCCAGGCCGAAGAAGGGCTTTATCAAGCACGTCGGGCCTGTTAGTCGCTGCGATTAGGATTACCCCTTCACTTGTATCAAATCCATCCATTTCAACGAGGAGCTGGTTGAGTGTCTGCTCTCGCTCATCGTGGCCTCCTCCGACTCCCCCACCGCGATGGCGCCCTACGGCGTCGATCTCATCGATGAAGATGATGCAAGGGGCTTGCTTACGAGCCTGTTCAAAGAGGTCACGGATCCGGCTAGCTCCCACACCGACGAACATTTCAACGAAGTCAGAACCTGAGATGGAGAAGAAGGGACGGTCAGCCTCTCCAGCAACGGCCTTAGCAATTAGAGTTTTTCCGGTTCCTGGAGCTCCAATGCAGAGAACCCCTTTGGGGATCTTCGCTCCAAGGGCGGTGAATTTGGTCGGGTCTTTCAAAAAGTCGACAATCTCTTGAAGCTCTTCTTTCCCCTCATCGCATCCTGCTACGTCTTTGAAGGTCACTTTATTTCGGTCTTTCGTCAGCATCCGAGCGGGGGATTTTCCAAAGTTCATGGCTCCAGACCCCATCCCTTTCATTTGCTTCGAAAAGACGAAGTAAAGAAGGAAGACGACGAGGAGAACGGGTAAGATTGTGAAAATATAGCTCAGGTAGTTGGGGGCTGGCTGCTCGCTTTGGAAAGTTCTCTCTAAAACGGCATTGCGGGGCTGGTCAGGAGCCTTAAACACAGCTCCTTGATTGGTCGTAAAGTTTTTCCACTCTTGGCTTGCTCCGGCAAACCACTGGCTGAACGCTTCGGGATCTTGTCTTTCGAGCTGGCGTGTGGAGAGCTCTTGGTTGTTGTAATGCCAAATAACTCCAGCAACCTGTCTTCTCGCTTTATCGAGCTGAGCCGAGTTGGTCGCCATTTGATCGGCGATCTCGTTGTAGCGAGCCAGATCTTGAGAATAGGTGCGGACGCTTCGTAGCTGGGTAAGGCGGATTTGGTTTTCTGACTGGTTCAACTCTTCAACTATCCCCTGAAGCTGGTTGAGGACAGCGGCATATTCTTCGGTGCGGTCAGTCAGGCTATACTCTCTGGCCCTGATCACCTGCTGCTCCATGTCTTTGAGCTGCTGCTTCATCGCTTCGTTGCCGATCCCTAGGTTGGGAGAGCGAAACCCACGAATCAAGATCTCGAGATTTTGTCCAAACTCGTTGATATTGACGGGGTTATTAGAAAGAGAGCGAAAACGCACCTTAAGATCTTTTACAGAGTGAATGTGGCGATCTGTGATCGAGTGGATAGCGACGGCATTATCGGTACCGGGCGAGTCGTGGGCTGAGCCGACGACGATGTAGCCGCGAGAAGGGATGGTGACTCCACTGAGATTCAAAAACCAGTCGGCCGTTCTCTGGACTTCTTTTTTGTTGGTGGTGAGGTCTTTCTCAAGTCCTTCAAGCTCAAGCGCGTCTTGGTGGCGGGCATTTAAAAGTTCGAGATAGCGGTAGCGAACTTTCGCGTCATCGGATACTCGATCTTTGAATTTTCCGCTGAACGTGACCAGGTTGTCATTGAGGGCGATTTTCTTGCTGCTATCCTTATGAATCAGGTCCAAGTTGACGAGGTGTTCTACCTGATGACTAAAGGAGACTTTCCCCATTTTTTCCTTGTTCATGCTCTGAATCGAGAAAAAGAGGAGTGTTCCGGCAAGGAGTAGAATTAGAAATCCGCCTGGAAACCCGCGTCGTGGTTTTTTATTATCTTCGCTCATAACTTCTTTTTATATCATAAAATACGAGTTTCTAAAAGGATAAAAACTCAATTAACTCACATATCAAACAATCCATTCTTAGCACGAAAGCATCGAAAACGAACTTACCAGCACACTCTCAATATGATACATCGCTAGAAATTTTCAGGATACACATTTTTGTTTTTAATCGAAATGGTCGCCTGGCAAGAAAAATCGCTCTCTTTTGTTGTTTTATGGCCCGCCAAAAACTCGGCAACTGGCTCTCCATCTTCAAGAACTAGAGGGAGGCTCTCGCGGAGAAAAGCGGGTACTTTGTCTCCGTTCCATTTTTTGCGGAAAGTCCCTATGGCCGGCCCAAGTGCATAGTCTCCAGCAGGAAGAGACATTGAAATTTTCCCTTGCCACCAGTCTCTCCAATTTGGAGCTCTAAGCTCAGTGGATTCTTCCCATTCGACAACCCACTCCCACTCTCCATAAGAGTGTGTTCCTGAGTGGAGGGGTACCTTTTCAGGGAACTTTGGGAGTGGCTTTTCTATAAAGAAGAGGACCGACCGATCAACGACCACCCCACCACTAGAGAGCTTCTTATTTGGCGCTTTAGAAATGATCCAGTCGGTGAGCTGATCTAAAATAGCACGACTCCCAAAAAAGGGACGAAGAGCATAGCGGATTTCGATGGGATCCAGGGGGAGAAAGGAGGAGAAGTCCCATAGCACCCCAAATGGCCCCTCAATTCTTCCCCTATTGAGCTTCTCTGTTTTCTTCTTAAAGTAGGCATCCAGCTCAGCCGCCTCTTCCCCAAGGCGAGCAAGGGGCTCCCGAATCTCTTTCCCAAAGTGGGTTGATAGCCGGGGAATGATTTTCTCCCGCATCCGGGCCCGCAAATACTTGAGATCTCTGTTTGTTGCATCATCGAGTGGTTTCAGTCCCTGACCCTCGAGATAAGCGAGGATCTTCTCCTTAGAGATCGAGAGAAAAGGACGCCAGATGGGCAAGTCCCCTCTATAGGAGATCGGCTCCATCCCTTTTAAAGAGGTAAGGTGAGCCCCTTCAAAGATCCTTTTGAGGACGGTCTCTGCCTGGTCGTTTTGGTGATGGGCAAGAACAAGAGCCGCAAAGGCTTTTTCAGAAAATAAACGGCTAAAGAAGGCATACCTCTCTTCCCGAGCCCAAAGCTCATCTTTTTTAGGAGAGGAGCTCCTCGCTGTATGGAATGGAATCCCCCGTTCTTCGGCCCACTCTTGTAGCTGGGCGGCCTCTTCCAGGCTTTCTTCCCGCCACCCATGGTCAAAATGGGCAAGGTGGAAGGGGATCTCCAGGTCGCGTAGACAGGTGGCTAACGCCAAAGAATCCTCTCCCCCAGAAAATCCCAGTAAAAGAGGTTTTCTCAGGGGGGTATGAGGCGCAAAAAACGCTTCTATTTCTCTTCGTAATTGATCCATTTATTTCGTTCGCTTGTAATAAACAAGTCCAATCCCCTACACTTAGTCTCCCAGGAAGGGAACATAGAGGAACCGGATGCCCTTATTGTGGCGTTATTTACTACGCAAATACCTTCAAGTCTTCTTTTTAAGTGTCACGGGATTCATCGCAGTCCTTCTGGTGACCAGATTCCAAGATATTGCCAGATTCATGGCCAGCGGCGCCGGGAATCTCCACGTCCTCTCATTCATTGCCTACCAGATCCCTTTTATCCTTCCGCTTGCTATCCCTATCTCCTGCTTGATCTCTGCAATCATCCTCTTTCAACAACTCAGCAGAAGCGGCGAACTCACTACTCTTCGCAGCTCAGGGATCGGCCTCTCCCCTATCGCTTTTCCGCTGATCGTCTCCGGCGCGATCATCGCCTCTCTCAACTTTGCCTGCGTCTCAGAGGTCGCTCCAAAGTGCCGAGCCCTCTCTAAGGGACTTGCCTATCAGATGACCGCTATCAATCCCCTTTCTCTTTTGCAAAAGCAAACCTTGATTAAACTCAAGAATACCCATGTAGATATGAATGTTCTTAAGTCGGGGCAATATGCCGAAGATGTACTTTGTATCATGAGGAGCCTTTCCAATCAACGGCTCGTCCTGGTCCTGGCAAAAAACCTCGCTTTGCATAATGAAAAATTGATTGGAAAAGATGTCACTTTCATCTCGAGTATTGATGCGCGAAAAAGTGACTGCCACGACCACCTTGTGATTGAGAACCAAGGAGAAATGGAAACGGATAAAACCCTCCTTGCAGAGTATTTGCGGAGCAGCGACTGGAATCTCGGCTACGATTACCTCAACTTCCGAATGCTACTCGCCAAAAAAATCTCGGAAAAAGGGACGCAGGCCAAATATCAATCCAGGGCCTGGCAAGAGATGGCAAGGCGGATCTCCCTTGGTCTTGCCGCCTTTACCTTCACGCTGATTGGAGTCTCTTTTGGGATGGAGATCTCTCGGACAAATAAATGGAAAGGGAGCCTCTGGGCAATTGCCTTAGCGACCCTCTATTTTGTTGCGTTTGTCTCTGCGAAATCGCTCAAGCACAATTGGGTAGCTAGTGTGATCTGCTACCTCATCCCCCATCTCGTGATCCTCCTCTTCTGTCTCAAAAACTTTCGCCGCATTGCAAGAGGTTGGGAGGCATAATGCTCACTAAAATTTGGGAACGCTACATTTTTCAGGAGATCTTCAAGCTCTTCCTCTCCTTTTTGGTTGGTTTTTATCTGCTCTATGTACTCATCGACTACTCAACCCATATGCAAGAATTTGCAACCAGCACGGCTCTTCCAATTGGAAAGATCATCCTCTACTACCTCTTCCAGTTCATCAAAAGAGCGGATATTCTACTTCCCCTGGCTCTTCTGCTTGCGACCATCAAAGTTCTTTGCCAACTCAACACCCACAAAGAGCTGCTCGCTTTCCAGTCGGCAGGTCTCAAAGCAAAAAAACTTCTCCGCCCCCTGTTTGTGATTGGTTCGATCTGCGCCCTTGCCAATTTCGCCATCATGGAATATGCCATCCCTCAATCGCTCAACTTCATCGACAAGTTCTATGACGCCCATCTTCGCCATTCCTACCATGGCAAACGGATGGAGCCGCTCCAAGTAGTTCAGCTAGAAGACCACTCCAAGCTTGCCTACCAGTACTATGACGCAGCAAAAGAAGCCTTTTTCGATGTGGTCTGGATTCGGAGCCCAGATGATCTATGGAAAATGCAATATTTAAGCGCTGAGCCAGACAACCCGCGGGGGACTCGCGTTGACCACCTCGAGAGGCTAGAGAATGGCGCCTTCACCAAAACTCAGTCGTTTGCCTCAACAATTTTAACCGAACTTAAGTGGAAGGAAGAGACTCCGCGTCGAGGATTCATCCCCTTTGAAAACCGCTCGATCAGGGAACTCCTTACCCTCTACAGAAACGATCCCCTGCTTAGCAGCTACGAAAAAAACGAAGTCCTTAGCCAGCTCTTATTTAAGTGCACGATCCCTCTCCTTTCCATCCTAGTGATCCTTGCAGCTAGCCCATTCTGTCTTACAAATGAACGAAATCTGACCCAATTTCGAATCTACGGCCTCGCCCTTTTCGGATTTGTTTCGTTCATTGCTTTGATGGACGCCATGGTGATCCTCGGCGAAAACAATACCCTTTCTCCCTTCCTGGTCATCCTCTCTCCCTTCATTCTCTTTTTTGGACTCTCAAGCTGGAAATTCACTAAAGCATAGATGGACTTAACGATTCTCCCCTACTCCACCTGGCGGTGGAAACTCCTCATCCTCTGGCACGTGTTGGCCCTTGCTCTCATTCAGAGCCTCTTTACTCCTGTTTGGAATGGGATCGATACTTACCTTTTTCGAGCCCTCAATGCTCCTTTAGAGCACAGTCATTCCCTTCGCCTCTTTTGGGCAGCAGCGAATCACCGTCTGGCCGACTGGTTTGAAGACCTCTGCATCCTCGCTTTCATCATTGCAGCCATTTGGAAAGCACCCAAAACCGAGCGAAAAAGGCGCGGTGCTGAAATGATTTTTGGACTCTTTCTCGTCGCTGCTACCATCCTTGTCGTCAACCGCTTCTTTTGCCGCGACCTCATGAAACTTCGAAGAGAAAGCCCCACCCTCGTACTCGATCAGGCAGTTCTCCTCTCCGACTACATCACCTCATTCACTGTAAAAGTGGTCTCCACAAAAAGCTTACCCGGAGATCATGCGACCACAGCAATCCTATTTGCCACCATATACGCCTATTTTGTACGAGGAAAGCTCGCACTCCTTGCCCTCATTTATGGAGCTCTACTCTGCCTCCCCCGCCTTGCCGTAGGAGCCCACTGGCCCTCAGACATCTTTGTAGGAAGTGGCGCAATCGTTTTCATCACCCTTTCATGGGCCTTCTGCACTCCTTTTGCCAAAAGATCGATCGAAAAGATCGAAAAAATCCTCCACCATTTCTAAAAAACCTGGTAACCTTTGGATATGACAAATCCAACTACCTACCAAAAACTTATCGAGCTCTCCACCAAAGCCACTCTCTTTCAAGGGATCGCCATGACCCTTTCCTGGGACCAGGAAACTAAAATGCCTCAGAAAGCCATTGAGATCCGCTCTAAGCAACATGAAGTAATGGCCAGCCTAGTCCACCAAGAACGGACGAGCAGAGACTTCGCCGACACACTTGGAAGCCTCATCGACCTAGAAACCGGATCCATCCTCGCCTCCGATTTAAGCGATGCCCAGCAAGCAGCTCTTCGAGAATGGCGTAGGGACTACGTCCAAGCCGTGAAACTCCCCTCTTCTTTTGTCGAGGAGTTTGCCAAAGCCACCTCCGATTCGATGCACGCTTGGAAAGAAGCCAAAGGGAAAAATGACTTCTCCTCTTTCCTCCCCCATCTCGAAAAAATTGTTGAGCTCTCCAGGCAAAAAGCCGACATTCTCGGCTACGAGGAGCATCCCTACAACGCTCTTGTCGACGAATATGAGCCCGAGATGACAACTGGTCAACTGATCCCCCTCTTCAAGCGACTAAAAGATCCTCTAAAAAAACTCCTCAAAAACATCGAAGCAAAACCAAAACCCGATGACAGCTTTCTCCACCAGCCCTATCCCCACAATCAGCAGATCGCCTTTGGGAAGAAAATCCTCGCCGCGATGGGCTTTGATAAGAGCTTTAGCCGTCTCGACGAATCATCCCACCCAATGTGCATGGGACTTCAACCCCTCGACGTCCGCCTTACGACAAGGGTCAACCCACAAAACCCGCTCCCTAACCTACTCTCAGCGATCCACGAAGGAGGGCACGGTCTCTACGAAGGACAGCTTCCCCTCGAGCATTACGGAACGCCCCTGTGTCAAGCCGCCTCTCTTGGCATCCACGAGAGCCAGTCGCGGATGTGGGAAACCATCCTGGGAAGGTCCCTTCCCTTTTGGAAACACTTCTTTCCCCTCCTCCAGTCAGAGTACCCTGACCAGCTCGGCAACGTAGCCCTCGAAGATTTCCACCGTGCAATCAACATCGTCAAACCCTCAATGATCCGTGTCGACAGTGATGAAGTAACCTATAACCTCCATATCATGCTCCGATTCGAGCTTGAGCTCGCCCTTCTCGAAGGAAAGCTCGAGCCAAAAAATCTCCCCGAAGCATGGAACGCTAAAATGGAAGAATACCTCGGCATCACCCCGAAAACAAATGCAGAAGGGTGCATGCAGGATATCCACTGGTCGATGGGTGGAATCGGGTATTTCCCCACCTATACCCTCGGGAACCTCTATGCGGCCCAGTTCTTCAGCACTTTTGCTGAGGCCCATCCCAATTGGGAAAACCAAGTTGAAAACGGAGAGCTCGCCTCCATTGGAAAATGGCTCAAAGAGAACATCCATCAGCACGGCAGACGCTATCTCCCTGCCGACCTCTGCGAAAAAGTGACAGGCTCCCCCTTAAGTGAAGCCCCCTTCGTCAACTATTTAGAGAAAAAGTACACCAAGATTTATAACCTATGATCTTTAAACTGGCCCTAGTTATTTCCTCTCTCGGAATGCTCTTCCTCCGCTCGCCAGGCCATTTTGATCCAGACAACCTCTACACCGACATCCAAAGTTCTCAAGAGGTGACCTCCACCCCACCTCTTCCCCAAACCTTCACCTACATTGGCGAAGGGGCCCAAGTTTATGCTTTTGCCAGCGAGAATGGTGAGCTCGTCCTCAAACTCTTCAAAGCCGAGCACAACAAAACTCCCAAGCTTTCCCGAATCCTCTCACACCTCAAGCGATCGAAAGCTGACTGGCAGACCTCCCACAACAAATGGAAGTGGAAGTTTGAAGAGACAACACGTCGCTACAATCTGGCTCTTCGAGATCTCAAGGAAGAGACTGGGCTAGTTTTTCTCCACTTCGAAAAAACAGAAGAGCCCCTTCTCGTTACCCTCATTGGCAAATACACCCACCAGGTTGACCTCGCTCCCCTCCCCTTCATCGTTCAGAAAAAGGCCGAGCTAGCCCCAGCCTACTTCGCACGCCTAAAAGAAGAAGGGAACCTCGAAAAACTGACCGAAGCGAAAAAAGCTCTCAAACAGTTTTTTGTGGTAAGGGCACAAAAAGGATACTCCGATCCGCGCCAGTCACTCAGCGTCAATTACGGATTCCTAGGCGATCGTCCGATTCAGATTGATGTAGGTAAAATTGAGCCTTTCCAAGGTGATCTAGCTGAAGAGATGAGACCGATCCATGCCAAGATCGATGAATGGGTCAAACAATTCGGAGACCTCCTCTAATTCATATACTTTTTTTCTTGAAACTCTTAGAGAGATCATGCTAGTTTGCGAACCTCTATCTATTCCCTGAAAGGAGGGATCCAGCATGAAAAAAAAGAGCTTATATCTACTCTCCGTTGCCTTTTTGACAGCGGGGTTTTGCGCAGAAGCAAATGCTGGGAGTTTCTTCTATTGCGCGGAAACCGAGGATGAAAACTGCTGCAGTCAGTGTAATCTGAGTAATTGTTGTGGAGATTGTTGCTCAACCGCAAACAGTACGAGTAGCTTTTTTGTAAGTGGAGAATATCTGCTGTGGGAAGTTTGCCAAGATGGCCTTGCAATTGCAGGCTCTGGAAGTACCTATCCCGGGAGCATCAAACATGTCGACTTCAACTGGACAAGTGGTTTTCGCGCAGGCTTTGGAGGACGGTCATGTGATGGCTGGACATTTGAAGCCGCCTATACCTACATGCGACCCAAGGGATCGGCTAAGGTCTCTGGAGATCAGATCTATACCACCTGGATCCCCTCAGCCTCGATTGAATCCTATTGTACAAGATTTGTCGAACCCCCTAACACCGGTCGGCGCACATCTGTTGCTGTTGCTATCCCCCAGTTTTCTAAAGCAAAGTCAAAGGTGAGATTCGATTACGACTTGATCGATGTTGAGCTTCGCCATAGCGTTTTCTGTTCCCCCTGCTTTTCTTTTGAAGCCATTGCTGGCCTTCAGGGGGGAATTCTAGAGCAAAAAAATAGTGCTGAATTTACAGGGATCTTTTTCTATCAATCTGAAGATGATCGGGGAGATCCAGATTTCGTTGAACGTGAACAAGCCACCGCCCCTATTGAGATTGAATCAAACCAAAAGTGGAAGTTTGCTGGAGGAGGTATTCGAGTGGGTGCCGCAGGAGAATATCGTTCTTGCTCGGGATTTCTCCTATTTGCAGCAGGCCGTTTTAATCTACTCTATGGCAACTCTAAACTTCGCTACACAACCGATGTATCCAACTTTGGAGAATTCACCTTTACCCCCTCCTTTAACTTCCCCGAACTGGTCGATCTCTCACAAGAGGTTTTTGTGGCCTACTATACCGTTTCAGGTAGAGAAAAATATTGCAATTTCGTCCCCAATTTCAATACCCGCCTTGGCTTCGGATTTGAAAATACTTGTGGGTGCTTCAATTTTCGCCTGGAAGCCGGTTGGGAAATCACCTACTGGCCCAACCTCGCACAGTACCGAAAAGGGTTGTCGAATCAGAATATAGAAGTCGAAAACAATGAATCCACAACAACAAAAGAAGGGTGTATTGTCAATTCCTCATTCACTGATCCAACAGAGCAGAACAATGATGTAGCTCTCCACGGATTGGTCGTTTCTCTGCAGCTGGCCTTTTAGACACGGAGCCTTTTCTTCCGCCGAAGCTCTGCTTCTTCGAAGCGGCGCTTCTCCTCAGTTGACTCAGGAGTCACCGAAGGGATCCGACAGGGTTTGAGCCTTTCATCAAGAGCCACAAAAGTGAAGTAGGCAGAGAAAATGTGCCGCTCTTCCATCGTCCGGAAGTCTTGAGCATAAACCTTTAACCCAATCTCCATCGACGTCTTCCAGGCCCTGTTCATTGCCGCTTTGAGGATCAAGATCTCCCCACTTTTGGCTGGGGCTAGAAAGCGAACGCTATCGAGCCCAAGGGTCACACACACTTTCCCTGAGTGGCGCTTGGCCACTACCCCACAGACCCAATCCCCCAGCTCAAGTACCCGCCCACCAAAGAGGGTTCCATAGCTATTGAGATCGTTGGGAAAGACCATCGCTGTCTGCTCATCGATCGCCGAGAACTGTACCGGTTTTGACTCCATCTCCTTAGCTATAGGAGAAAAAAAGCTTATGTGCAATCCTTTTGGGATGGACGACTACCTAATCATAGCCAACGGTCTCTACGAAGAAGAAGTGATCCGCTCCCTTTCCCCAGGCCGCATCATCATCGCCCTCGATGGAGCTGCCAACAACCTTACAGACATCCAGCCCGATTTCATCGTGGGAGATTTCGACTCGATCACCAAAGAAACAAGGGAAAAATATGAGCCCCTCCTCATCAAAATTGAAGACCAAGCCTCGACGGATCTAAAAAAAGGAATCGCCTTTGCCAAAGAGCGGGGCGCCAAATCGATCGCCATCTGCTGCGCCCTCTATGGAGCTCGGAGCGACCACTCCCTGACCAACCTCTCCCTGCTCAAATCGGTCTATGACCCAAACTGCCCCATCATCCTCCATACAGCCACTGAAGAGATCCGCTTCTTGCAGAATGAGACCTACTCTTTTAAAGGAACCATCGGAGCGAA
>Ga0180437_10002507_pt1 | contig 29125 bp, 47 predicted proteins | sample SS_ome_4_FD_132410 | JGI IMG/M metagenome (GOLD analysis project Ga0180437, IMG submission 132410) | Hypersaline lake sediment archaeal communities from the Salton Sea, California, USA - SS_3_D_1 metaG | ecosystem: Environmental > Aquatic > Non-marine Saline and Alkaline > Hypersaline >...
ATACAAATCAACATCATCGCTCATATCTGAGTTACTTTTTACTCCAAAATTCCCACACACCATGGCATCCTCATACACCCAACAATCACCTTCATGGGAAAGATTACCTTCATGTTCTATATAACCACCTAAATCCCCTTTCTTTACATTATCAAAATCTCTGAGCGCTTCAATTCTATAAAGTCCTTCATATTTTGGATGTTCTAGGTCCTTTCTTATTTTATATTTTTTCATTACAGTTCTCCTCTTTACTTTTAAAAAAGTTACCAGCCCATCCTAAGCTGGGTAACTCTTATCGTCTTTTCTATCGACGAACCACAAAGTGAACCTGGTTAATGGGACAATAGATGAACACCGATTCCTGAGTAGCTTCATTCTCTGAAACTGCCACTAAAGAACCTTGCACGTGGTATTCACCGTTGACGCCGTGTGATTTTACCACACGCTCGGGTGAAATTTCAAGGAAGGCATTTTGATTGTGCTGAGTAACCAAGGTTTTCACATATTCTCTAGTCTCATTTAAAGTATGAATATTTTCGTTAGGCACTTCAATATAAATCATTTTAATTAGATCATATTTTCCATCTTGATTGATCGAATATTCATGCATCTCTTTATAAGAGTACATACCCTTAGATATATTATTTATCGTTTGTTCATGGTTTAAATTACTCAAATGACTATCTTCATTACGATAAACACTAAATAAAAAGCCTGTTTTTTTCTGTCTAAATACGTTCATGTTTACTTCCTTTACGCTACTTTCCTGATTAATATTGTGCATGTTTCTCCCCTATGATTTTTTATATGATCTTCATTGACTTTTAAAGTATATACTAAATGTGAAAGAGTCGAAACTAATTTCTTAGCCTCTGTTCTATCTAATACATTAGCCCTAATAATTATGCCCACCAATTTAATACAAGCTTTTAAATCGCTTTTAGCCTTATTTAGAATTAAAGTTGATCCCAAACCTCGAGCATTTACAATCATTCCCCTAACTTCTTGCATTTTTTCATATGTTTTTTTTATCGTATTCATAAAACTAACTCCCACAATTAGTATATATTAAATAACGCAATAAGTCAAGAACTTTTTTCGCCACTAATTACTTTATATAGTGTTGTTTGGGTTACTGTTCTATATTGCTCATATTCAAGCAATTTAGCCTCAACTAATTGTATAAGTGATTTAAGTTGATATTCATCAAACTCATTTGGAACATGAAACTTTAAAAAAAAATTATTTGAATTTGCCGATTTAATTATTAAATTACACATAGATTTGATATATAATGGTGTTATCTCAAAAACCAAAACAACTTTTTTAAAATTTTCGTCTATAATAATTGGATAAGTTTTTAATAACTCTTCTAATTTTCGACCTAACGTACTAATGCCCAACTTATAAGTCGCCATTACAATACCTTTCGGTTAATTCTAATTCAACTTTTTGATTTAGCTGGAAACTTCTATTTATAAATACAACCCCTTTATCTGAAAAAACCTCTTTTATACTATGTACAGTTACTCTCGGGTTTTCAGGGTTATATTCACTAATGCTATAAAAAATTTCTACTTCAATTTCCATAGGCTGACCTTCAAATTCCTCAAAAGGTCCCCCAAACATGTGAGGATATGCTTTGTAACGATCATATGTTGTTGGAACTTCAATAATTAATTTAGTAGTGTTCATATGTTCCTCCCATCTATTAGTATATCACAAATAACACCTCAAGTCAATTTTAATATTGAAATAATTCTTTTATATAGTGTCTTTTATAGTTAACATAACAAAACTCAGGAAAGCCGGAAAAATACATTATACTAATAGGACATCCCCGATTTCCTATTGAATTATTGTGATCCTTATTAAGTACACAATGTCCTAACTCATGCCAAATTAACATCTCCTTTTCATTGTCAGTTGCCTTTTCCCAATAATAACTGTCAATTTTTATAGTACTAATACCTAATTTAAATTTAGTCCTATAGCAAATACCAGTAACTTTAGGCATATAATCTAAATTTGCAAATCTTATTCGTATAGCCTCAACTTGTTTACCGGAGTATTTTTCAAAACTTAATACATAAGGGATAAACTCCTTTTCTATCTCTTGTTTTTTTAATACTTCCGTAGTGGAACATGATATAAATAAAAAAGTATAAGTAAGTACCCTTAAAAAAGAGGTTTTTTTCCAGACTTTTTTAATTAAATTAATCACGACTACATTCCTCACATTGACATTCGTCGCTTAAATTTACCCATTCAATATTTTTACCGTTAGTCATATTAAATCTCCTCTTTTAATGAGTTTTTAAATATCTTATATACCTCTTTAACTTCTTTTTGAACTTCCTTGTCTTGAACTATATCTATAGCCATTTTTCCACCCACAATCAAAGCCAGGTCTTTTTTATCAGGAATTACTGTTGTAAAAAATAAACTAACTAAAAAACCTATAAAAAAATACTTAAATTTTTTAGCTACTTTTTTATCCTCTATATCGAATTCTCCCGCAATCACACAAAGACCTGTAATAAAAAATACTGACAAAAGTAATAATGTTAGTAAAAAAAATATAGTGTTCAACTTAAAAATTAAAGTCAATAAATAAATAGAAAAATAACTCATATTAAATCTCCTTTGTAGCAAAAATTAATTTACCATTTAAATAAAAGTCTGCTTCAATATATCCAGGGACTCTTAAATTAATAAAATTTTTAGTTTTAGATATACAATACAACATTTTTTTAAACATTAAGAGTGTCTTTAGTTTTTCTAAGTCTGTTTGCATTATCCCCTCCCCTTAGTCAAATTCATGCCCACAATTAGAGCACGTATAATTATACATACTATATTCTTGATCGGTATAATCAACGTTTCCATCACATAGTGGGCAGAAAAAGTTTATTTCATCCAACGTAAATTTTTTTTCAACTTGACTTTTTTTATTTACTTCTAATAAATGAAGTAAGTTTTTGGCTATATATCTAGAATAAGCTGATTTTGTGTCTGACCTGTTGTAGTATTTTAATGCATCTATTAAAATATTGCTATCAATTTGGTTTAAGTCTAATTTATTATTTAGTATAATTTTAGATTTCATATCTTTCTTCCTTTTTATTAGCATATCAAAGGTAACACAATGAGTCAACCATTACTTTCTAAAACCTAATACAGTTCCCTATTAAAGTCTGTATTTTTCAATTCCCAAAACTAGACGATTATCCCCTCTAAGATCCACCTCAAAAAACACAGTGTCGCCCACCTCAAGTTTTCCGGTAAATCGGTCATGCCTAAAGTAGTATTTCTTATTAGAAAGGCTTAAAATTGATCCTAAACCTTTTTCTGACCCTATATCAGTAATACTGCCCACTAACTTTATTTGATACATGTTATTCTCCTTTTTTATCTAAATAATCAATTAGTTTATTTGCATATTGAGTGTCAGTTTAATTTTGTGTATAATTTTTACAACAAACTTCCTAAAACTGCTCACGTTTACTACTTCGTCAACCCAAAATTAAAAATTATTCTCTTCAATTTCAACAAAGTCCACTTCATCAAAATCAATATGATCACTTTCTGCGCCAGTTAATTTTAATGCCAACCTAGCTATTTCCTCTGCTCTGCTTGGATCTTCAAGATATTCACTATAAAGCTGTTCACTCACATTGACCAACATATTATTAGTCTCCCAAGTGTCCCAGTTTTTCCATCCGTTGTAACTCATGTTTTCTCCCTTTTTATTAGTATATCAGGTTTAATGCAATGAGTCAAGTATTATTTTTGATTTAAATTTATTTATACGTTATATTAATTCACTTTTTTATTAAATTTAGGTATGTTTAAAAAATCTGTTATATTAGGTTTTTTACTTAATTTAATATTAAATTTTTTACCGTTTTTACTACATTTTAATATGCGTTCAACTTTTAAAGCAAATTCAATCTGCCTTTTAATTATAGTTTTACTTGACATATAATAACCTCCCCAAGAGCTTTTAAAACCACAACATAGGGTCAGGTCAGGGATAGCTCCCTGCCTGCCTTAGAATCGATTCTCGTGTTTATTAAGCTGTTATTAAAATACCTTCTCCTGTTTGAAAGTCCCTTGTATTAATTTCGCTGATTTTGTATTTTTTAGTTTTAGAAACGTTAGGTTCTCCATCTTTATTAAGTGGGCAAGCCCAAATATACTTTTTAGTGCGCTTTAAAATGACGCCATCAAGCGAAACATGACTGAAAGTGTCTCCCATACCAAACGCTAAATCGCCCACCTTGCAACTTTCAAAAATCTTTAAGTTATTTACTTGCTCAACAGTTCCACCAGAAAGCTCAGCACGTCTATAAGCAAGCCGTTCACTACTATATAATGCCAACATAGGATCCTTGGTTGATTGATATGAACTAGCGCTTAAATAATCACCTGAATTTAATTTTACTCTGTATACGATCATTTTTAGTCCCCTTGGTTAATATATAATAATTATCCCATATATATTGCATTGTGTCAAGTATTATTTTATATAAATCTCTCGACGCTCAATATTCTTAAGTCGGTTCTCCGGATCATTCTTTGAGGAACTGTGATAGTAAATAGGAAGTCTCGTTGTCCAAGCTGGTTTGAACATTGATTTAAATACTGATTCAAGGTCATTGAAAAACTCCCCTGATTCATAAGCCCCTTGATCATATGCTACTGACTGAATATTAAACCAGAAGTCATCCACACTGTCGCAATTCATTATAAGGTTATGCACGCTCTTTAATTTAATGCCATGTAGTTTTTCCACGAGTTACCTCTTTTATTTAATTATTTTTTTTAAATTTAAGTATAACCAAATTAAGCTACTTCTTTTACATACTCAACTTGACTCATATATAGATTAGTATACAATACAAACTCGACTTCAGCTCCCTTATTTAAAACTTTAAAGTCTTGGTTACTATTTATAGCTGAATAATGAACATAGAAGACCTGTTGATGATCTGGTGAATAGATCATACCCTCACCTCGACTTTTACAAAACCAAGCGACTTCTCCTTTAAATCTCTTCATAAGTTCCTCCAATTAAGTATATATAATAATTATCTCAGACATATTGCATTGTATCAAGTATTATTTAATACCAAAGTGACATAGCTCGATAGTTTTCCACCCAGTTTCGCCAATTAAGTTTACAGGTTTATCCAAATAAAAACCTATTAATCCCATAACAACGTTCCCATAACGTTCAATTAAAGTATAAGAGAATTGCCGGGCAGCTCCTTGGTCCTTAAATTTAGGATAAATCTTAGTTTCGCCTGTAAACCGACACTGATAGTTATCAAAAGTTGCCTCTTTAATTGTTAATTTATTCATTAAATTGTCATTATCTTTATCAATATTTAAAAAAACCTCACTAAGATCAACAAAACCACAGTAATTTAAAACATCTTCTAAATATGAATAGTCACCATCATGGTCATCGTTTACGTCTTCTGATAATGACCTATGGACATTTAAATTTATAACTCCAATTGAAGGCATGATGTTATAACCTTTTTCTTGACCTTCCCCCGTTGCTTCATACATATCTATAGTTTCTGAAACAAGAGATAGAGACACTTTATGTCCATCCACTTCACACTTCCAATTTTTATCGTAATATTGATCCAATGTTTGATAGCCGAAATCTATTTCATTTATTTTTTTCATTTAGTCCCTCCCAATTAAGTATATATGCATAGTCTCATAAATGCTGCTCTGTGTCAAGCTTTTTTTGTCCATTTAACCTGTAACATTATAAAAAGAAACATTAATAAAAAAAATTGACTTCTTGCGTCAGTCATGATATACTAATAAAAAGGGAGGCAATTATGCAAAACACTAAGAGCTACATTATTTTTTCACCAGAGTTTTACGAGAACACGGAGTCACAGAATCAGGCCGCTATCGAACAGTTAAAGGAGACACTAAGAACCAATAAAATACATTATAAAGAAGCCAACGGTATGTATAAGGGAGTTAAAGAGACCTCATTCATTGTGGGCTCAGAGCACGAGACCCTAGTCCTTGAATTAGCAAATAAATATAACCAGCACTCAGTTCTGTATTTTCAACCCAATGGGGACGCATCACTAAGAATATTAGAAACTAATAAGGTTACTCCAATTGGAAAACTTAAGGCTGTGGACAAAGAAACCGCTTTAAATAACCACGAGGGATTCACTTCTTTCAACGGTAAATATTTCATTGTAGTATAATAATTAGTATTAAGGGGATCTTAAACGGTCCCCTATTTTTTTCTCTGTAAGCTACCGATATTAAAGCAAATCTGCATTTTTCCATTTTTGCCCACTTCCTAAACTACTAATACCTCGTTCATCTGTCATTTTTCATTTAACAACTATAAGTATACGAGCTTAATTATAGCGAGTATACGTTTCCACTTCATTAAACTGAAGAGGTGTCGTAGCAAAAAAGCGGAGACACCGACTCTCACTTTCAGTAACTGACAAAGAGTCGTAGCAAAAAGCGGAGACTCGATTCTCCTTTCATTGATACTGAAAGCGTCACTGATAGAGACTGACTCACTCCCCTTTAAAATGAAGAGTCATTAAGTACTATGTATAAGTAGTAATAAGTATGGTGTTTCAGTAACTCTCCACCGTGGGAAAATACCATCCTCAACACACCCCACCTAATTCCAGCCACTTAGCCCACTTTAAAACAGCTTAATCTTATAGTATATCATATGTCCCAAGATTTGTCCAGTATAATTAAGTCTTTTATTCAGCTTATTAAATACTCTTTATATACTAAAAAAACAGTTGATTTATTTATAATCTTCTGCTAATATGGTATTGGGGGAATCCGTCTACCATATAGAAAGCCCACCTCCTCTATAACATTGACTTCATCCTAATACTATGCTACACTGATGGGGACTGCCGAGAATCTGGCAGCCATACATTGGAGAGTAATTCCTTTCAGTCATGGAGAGTCACAGTGGACAATGACACGATGCTTCAAAAATACTACAGAGACTTTATAACTTACGACAATTTAAGAGTTTATAGCTGTAATCTATGTAATACTAGATTATATAAGGAACTGCCCGGATTCGAAACACTGTGGCACTATGACTGCCATAAGATCATGGAGACTCCACTCTATAAATCTCTTGAATCCCAAGACTAATATACTTTCAAACCTATAATATACTTATGCCTATAAGCTCATGAGGGCTCTTCTCAGCCCTTGGAGAGTTAACCCCTAGTCAGTGGGCAGGAAAGGAGAGTTAACGGTTTAGAGAGGCTCTGAGAGGCTGTGCCATGGTAGGGGGGGGGTAGGGTTGTTTTTGTTGTAGATGTTATATTTTGAGTGTAAGAGAATATATAAAACCATTTTCACTTTGACTGTCACAAACCTTGTTAGTTTCCCATTTTTGCCCACTTACAGTCGTTTTTCGTTTGTTTCTGGTCATTTTTCTTGCAACATCTCGAAAAGAGGAGTCTTGCGCACTTGCTGACAACATCCTACCGACATAGTCTCGCCACAAACCTCACATCTGATATCACATAAGATATAACGCATATTTTTAATATGTTTTACAGACAATTCAGCTTCCTGTGAGTGAGCCTTGTTTGGCCATACTCCATTAATAGTTTCCTCATCTATCAATTTGTGTGGTGGATCTATTTTAGATTCATCTGTCATTAATATACTATATCCTAAAAAATTTTTGGAGTCAATATTTACGTTATCTGTCACCTCTAACTCTGAATAATCTTATTTTTAAAAGTTACACTCAGTGGGCATTTTTGAGTACATTTGTTACAAACTACACCCAATGTCACTTTCTGGGTGCATTTAGTAAAAACTTGTGATATACTGATTTTTAGAGGTTTTTATATGAGTAGTGAAGATATCGAATATAATAATTTAAATAGTTTAAAAGCAAAGAGGGACTATATTGGGCGGTGGGCTAGTAATCTTATTAGGGACACACAATACTCTTATAACTGCGATCCTTCTACTTTTTTAGATACGTTTATGTTAACATTCTATTCTTGTTTATCAAACGGGTCATATAAAACTCTTAGTATTGATATTCCATATTTTTATGATGATGAGAAATATTTAAGTGACGTAGCTGAGTGGGTTACGGAAGAGCTTGACTTAATTTCACCTAGAATTAAAAAAACTCCCTTATATCAGGTACTTGAAAAGCAATAGGAGAATTGTATGCCTAATCATAACTTTTATATACGTCTAATTTATACAGAAGCAGGACAATGGCGTAATCGAGAATTTAACGTTAACTCAGTGAGTGGCGAAGTTGCCATCCGTAAATGCAAGAATCTCCTGCGCCAAGAACTTGGTATTAATCTGTTTGACGACGCTGACAGTACTGAGTTTAATCCTGTAGTTCAGGAATTACGACTAGTTAGCTTAAATACTGGCGATTTTGATGGGGAACCTTACTCTGCTGGATTTAAATTTTAAAAAACTTGTTGACTTTTATGCCCACTGGGTATAATATAATATACGTTAAACCGCTTCTGCGTTTAATGGAACCCTCTCTAGGGACTGAGGTCCTCCCCTCTCGGTCCCTTTTTTTAAGCCTATGTTAGAAAATACAATTAATGAAGCTCTAAAACATACCGAATATCGGGCAGTTGTATCTCTTCAACCTTATCTGACCATGTCAGACGACCATTATTATGTAATTATCGTAAGAATAACGGATTCTAAGGATTGTGTAACTGAGTTACACTTCAATCACGGCAGGTCTGAGGAGAAAATCGTGAGTGATATCCTAAAAACCCTAGGATTTGAGTTCTAAGGCCTTGAAAAGTGGGGTTTTTTGGATGTGTTTGCAGTTAGTATGGTACTCTCGGTAGATAAATTCGCAACTTTTTAGGCTAGCTCCTACATATAGGATCTTTTTACAAAACTCACACTCATATGTAGATATCGTGGGCCATACTATTATACCATGATCAAACAATTTATCGAATAATTCACTACTTATGTCCATTATTTCGTAGTAATAACCATTTACTCCATGTGGCATTGGACTAATCTTCCTTGTTTTCTAGTGTTTTATACAGTTTAGTGTCTCGAATTCGATCGCAGAGGTCATGAACTATAAATAAATGCTTAATTTCACCTAAATGCTTGATTCCAGTTGCGTATCCCTCAGCTTTTTGACATAATTCGCACACTTCGTCTGATTTTATGACTACATAATGCTTATATTTTAAATTGTCAATGTCAATTTCATCGAAAATGTCTTTTAGAGCGTTTTTATATCGACTACTCATACTAAGACCCATCTTTTGGGGCTAAAAAGGCTTAAACTGGCTCTCAGGGCCTCACATGGTCCTTTATTTTGTAGGTTCATGCGTTTCTTTTTCCAAAATCTTGAATAGTGGGGTATCTTTTACTACATTACAAGATTCACACACACAGGGTAGCTTGTAATATGCAGTTGCTGGGTGTTCTCCGTAGAACTCCTTACAGATTTCACAATGAGTCCATAAAAGACCCCTACTTTTTGCATCATAATAACTTTTATCACTCTTTTTCATCGGATTCCTGGCGTTCAAGTACCTTAAATAACTCAGTTTTGCGCACTTCCTCGTAAATTTCACAATCACTGCAGAAATATTCTTTTATTACAACGGGGCTATATATTTTTAAACGTTTAGAGCATACAGCACATTTAGTATATAGAATCATTCTTCCTCGAACTCCCCACTCAGAGTTTTCCAAAGAGGAGTTTTTCTTATCCTAGAAGGCTTAATTTTAAATGCCTGCTTGTAGTTAAGTCGTACCCATTTTCCACTACTTAGGTCTTCGATATATACTGAGCCTCTAAAATAGTCGCCTCGATAGTGGTAGACAACTCCATAATAGTCCACCCAGTCTCCTTCGTTAAACTGGGATAGATGATTGCGGACTTTTCTATAAATTCTTTCGTCATTAAAGTGAGATATGGTGACTAGCACAATGAGTCCAAAAGGCAATAATACGATACCAGCGGCTATTAAAAGTATCAAGTTAAGTATAAAATCAAACATCGTATATGTCCTGCAGAAGCCGACCCAGAGGGGTTTTATTTTTTAATCTGTACAGTATAATCGGCTCCACATGGGTCTCGTAATCATCCGAATTTACTACTAAAACCTGCCCACTTTCTTTGATTACGCAATATCCTGTAGGCATGTTATCAGATACTTTTATCCTAATCTTCTTCTGAAGTATCTTTTTTCTCAGCCCCCGGGCTAGGTTGCTCTGTAAATTTTCCATGCTCATTTGCCACCTGATTAACCTGATCGCGATTAATCCAACGGTGTTTTCCTTTTTCATCAAGTATATAAAATAAACCCTGGGCGTGTTGTAAGATTTGAGCAACCGCCCCGTCAGTTAGCTTTACTTTAAGTCCTATCATTCTTCATTCTCCAATAATTTAAATAACTTAGTTTCTTTTATACCACACTTATGATCACTCTCTGACATAACCCCTTCTAATGTCATAAAGTCCTTACCACACACCGAACAGTAAGGATCTGAAAGAATTTTTGTCATTTTTTTATAGGTTTCTATAAAACTTTTACCAATTATTCTTCCTGTGATTTCCATAACCCCTTTAATTTACGTGCAAATCTAGCGTGGTCGGCTTTTCTTTCTATGGCTAGTTCTTCCATAAGTTCCCGAATTTCCTGAAAATAATGCTCATACTCACCCATCTTATCTCCAGTGAAAAACGCAAAGTGCTTTTCCAATTCATCTATATAGGCCAGAATTTTCTGAACCCGCTTGCTGGCTTTCACGCAGCACCATCGTCATTTTCAGCAATTTCGTACGGCCAGCGTAAGCACCACATCTCCGCTTTCATCCACGTATTTTCGCCAGAAAACTTTACTGCATTACGTTCTATTAGCTTCTTGGCGCAGTCTGAGGCTAGATACTCATGAGTGAAGTCTAACTCGTTGAGGTTCATAGTTGACCTATTACTAAGAAGCTGAGTCGCGGTTTCATTGACTAGCCACTTATTTTTCCAAGAAAATAAGGACGCCTCTCTTTCAAGCTCTTCATCAAGCGCCACGATCTTAAATAGCTCTTTTACTGCTGGATGCATAACTCTCCTTGTGACAGTTCAAGTGACACATAGATTTTCATTTAGACCCCTTTTTAGGGGCATCTGTCACCAGGGGTACAGAGACCCTCATCTGTCACCTATTCTAGGGGGCCTCACTCCCATCATCTGGTTTTCGGCCTCCAGGGTTATTATTTGTTCAAAAGACAAACCTATCAGCTCTCGCGTGGCCTCGTCTTCGGGGTCACAGAGAAACAGCATGTCGTATCTTATTTCTGCGGGGTACATAAACCTCCAATGACCAGCATACCAGACCTAGGCGAGGCCGTCAATAAAAAAAGGGCTTCAATAGAAGTTGTTGATTTCGGGCAATAGGAGGCCCAAGGTTCTTTGGCCTTGATATAGAACCTGAAGGCGGGCTTAGCTAGCTGAGGGGCTGATCACCTAGGGTATAGCATTGGATTTAGTTTGTTAACATCAAGGACCAATGCGCAGAGAAGAACCAACAACAAGAACTGCTTTCTTCCCTAGGAGGCGTAACCCTCATATCTCAGGATTCCCTTATCACTCTCCCTTGGGCTCAATAGATGGTTCGAGAGTTTAGGTCGTCCTACCCGTTTCAAGAGCCCTTGTTTATAGTGGAGGGGTGTCTAGGGCTCAGACCACTAAGCGTAAGGCTCATATTACCCTAGTTCCTGATATGTGTCAATATATTGATCACATTCGTCTTAAGTTAGTGAAACCAGGATAGGAGGGATGCATCTAACAACTAGATATATGAAGGAAAAGTTTTCCAAGCTCAGATCTATGTTTAAGGACGGCGGAGTTCAGCTCAAGGCTAAACATAAGGATCCTGAGGGGGGACTAAATCGTAAGGGACGAGAGGCGTATAATAGAGCCACCGGAAGTAACCTAAAGCGTCCAGTTTCAAAAAAGCAGGCCAAAAAAAGTCCCAAGTCTGCTGCTAGAAGAAAGTCTTTTTGTTCTAGAATGAAGGGCATGAAGAAAAAGCTAACCTCGTCCAAGACGGCCAATGATCCGAATAGTCGCATCAACAAGGCCCTAAGAAAATGGGATTGTTAATTGAGTACGGTAAATACAGCCCAAAGTCTAGGGCCAATATTAAAAGAATCCTATGCAGGAAAGTTTAAGAAGCTTAGGAAAAAACTTAAAAAAAAAAAGAAGGATAGGAAGTAATGAAGAAAGGTGGAATGTTTAGCAAACTTAGAAAGTTGTTCGAAAAGCCAGAAAAGACCGTAAGAGGTGCAACAGGGCAAGAAGAACCTTTTGATAGAGAAGGTATCGAGCTAGACGAAAATGCCAAACTTTACGAGAAAGCCTTCGATCGAATGGAACGAGAAAAAAAAGAAAAAGAAGATTTTTATAAAGAACACAATAGACGTGTTCGTGAACGAAGATAACTGATAGTTGAGACGCCCCTCTATCCTTATGGACGAGGATCTCTACAACTTACCAGGAGAACTTATGGACAAGCTAAGACACCTTCCGGGCATATTCATGCTCATCTATTCCTCATTTATGATCTACAAAGGACCGAATTTAGCCGACGCACTTATCGTGCTAACACTAGCTTTTGCTTCGGTGAGTCTAAACTACATCTATAAAAAGTTTAGTAGCAACGAAGAAACGTTTGACACCACTGAATTAAAGAAACTTGAACTGGAAATTAAAGAGGCTCAGCTTAGGGAAAGTCTTGAAAATGTTAAGTTTCAGTCAGCCCAACAACAGTCGATTAGGGATGAAAGACGAGCAGCGGATCAGAGGCCGCGAGGATCGTTATTCTAATGTCAAAAAAGAAAGACTTACAAGACGTAGAAAAGCTTTCAGAGGACCTAAAAAATCCTTTTGAAAAGTATCAGGAAGAGATCGACGAGCTAAGGCGTGAAAACTATACTCTACGATCAACAATGGAGCAGTATGGAATAGACGAAGTTTCCATAATTAGCGACATTGAATATATATGCATAAGAACCATACAGGACCTACGTAAACTTGCAGATACAGTAGGCCTAAATGAACAAGACACTAAGATACTTGATACAGTACACAGAAACCTTAGGCGAGCCAGGGGAGACTGGGAAAAAAAGGAGCTTAAAGGTAAGGACGTTGCCGTAGAAGATTTACTTAGAATAGTGGAAGGTAATGGAAGCAAAGCTAAATGAAAAACAAGCAAAAGATAAGCTTTGGCGCGTAGGCAATCTTGAGTGGAAACTCAAAGGTGTTCAAAAAAATATGCGCAGAGCTGTCTATGAATCTAAAGGTGACAAGACGGTATTTCTGTGCAGTCGTCAGTTAGGTAAAAGCTTTGTAATGATGACCATCGCTACAGAATATTGTATCAAATACCCTGGCAGCGTCGTAAAAGTTCTGTTTCCCAAAAAGAAAGATGCAAAAACAATTGCTCGTAACCATATGAGACAGATTCTTTCAGATTGTCCAAATGATATCAAACCTGAGTGGAAGGAAGCAGATAAGGTATTTATGTTTCCTAACGAAAGTCAGATTCAAATGGCAGGAACGGATGGAGGGTCGGCGGAGTCGGTTCGAGGATCAAGTTGTCATTTAGCAATACTTGATGAAGCAGGATTTCAGGATTACAACGATTTTAGTTATATTATTCAGTCAATTATTATGCCTACACTCCTCACGACTAACGGTAAGATGATTTTAGCTTCAACTCCTTCAAGAGAGCCGGACCATCCTTTTATGACTAACTATGTTGAACCGGCTAGAAGAGAAGGAAGTTTAATTGAATATACTATATATGATAACCCTCTAATTAGTAAAAATAAGATTGATGATATTGTAAAGGAATTTCCTGGAGGATTTGACGATCCAGATTTTCAAAGAGAATTTCTTTTAGTGTCAGACATTAAAGGCAATGACTATGTAATTCCAGAGTTTACCAAGGAGTTGCAAGCAGATGTAATTAGACATAAATATGATAAACCTGTTTATTATGATGCATACGTCTCGTGCGATCCTGCACTTAGTGATTTAACTGTATGTTTATTTGCTTACTATGATTTTTTAAATCGAAAGCTCGTCATTACCGATGAGCTAGTTATCGGCGGTAATGACACAAACAGCACCACTCAGGACATTGTAGATGGAATGATTAGAAAAGAAAAGATTAATTTTAGTAATCCCTTAACTGGGGAAATCCAACAGCCTTATTTGAGAGTAATTGATAACAACAATAAGTTTTTAATTAATGATCTCAACTTAGAGCATAACTTAAATTTTATAGCTACAGCTAAAGATAATAAAGAGGCTCAAATTAGTGCCGTTAGAATTAAACTTAAGCGCGGCGACATTATTATAGACCAAAAATGTAAAAACTTAATATATCATTTACAAACCGCAAGATGGGATAAGACTAGAAAGGGATTTCAAAGAGTGAGAGCACATCTACAAAAAGGACTTAAGGCTCATCACTGTGATGGATTAGACGCACTAATCTATCTAGTTAGAAATGTTGATTTTGAAAGAAATCCTTACCCGGGTGGTTATTTTGATTTAAAGGGAGAGTCTGTATTTAACCCCTTTCCAAATCGTAATGAGTCTGGAGAAAAAAAGGAATTTATGAAAGATCTCATGAATATTAAGAAGGTTAACAACTAAATATAGGAAATTATTATGGCAAAATATCAATCTTACAAAAGCGGAACTGAGTATTTCGCGTCCGATGAGGACCCAAAGAAGGTAGCCTCATATCTAGTTCAAAAGGCCGATGCTTGGTTCGACGACCTCTATTCAAATAGGTACATTTCTAAACTTAGAAAAAGCTGGTTTTCTTATCATGGTTCTTATTTTGGTTCATATTATTCTGACAACCATTCAATTACTTTTGGCGGCGAGAATGGAGAATTGGCCAATCTGGCGATAAATCACTACAGAAACATCGCAACTAACATGATTACAATGATTACTGCTACGCGCCCAACTTTTCAGGCTAGAGCTATTAATACTGACTATAAATCTCAAGTTCAAACAGCACTAGCAGATGGACTTCTTGAGTACTATCTTAGGGATAAGCGTTTAGAAAAGTATCTTAAAACCGCAGTTGAGTATGCAGTAGTTATGGGCTCGGGCTATATTAAAATGGATTGGGATGCCACTTCTGGAAAAGTATATGATTATATTGAGCCAGATGAAGATGAAATTGTAGGATACGACGAAGATGATGATCCAATTAATGAAGAAGGTGAAAAATTAAAACCTTTTCCTGTATATGAAGGAGACGTGAAATTTACAAACATGGCTCCATTTGATGTTGTATTTGACAGTACCAAAGAAAGTGTATTGGAAAATGACTGGGTAATATGTAGAACATTTAAAAATAAATTTGATCTAATTGAAAAGTATCCGGAGTTTAAAGAAGAAATTCTCGCACTTCCTACAAAAAGTGAGTTGCAGAAATATAGAATTAATCATAGTCCATTAGACGACACTACCGATATTCCAGTTTATGAATTCTATCACAGAAAGACAGAAAGTAGGCCTGAAGGTAGATATATGCTTTATCTCTCGTCTGATGTGGTCCTTATGGATACAGTCATGCCATACAGAACGCTACCAATTTACAGAATGTCGGCAGGTGAAGTGTTGGGAACGCCATATGGATATACACCAATGTTTGATCTAATGCCGATACAAGACGCGGTTAACTCACTTTATAGTACTATTCTAACAAATCAGTCGGCGTTTGGTGTTCAGAATGTATTAAATCCAAGGGGTAATGACATTAGAATTAACCAAGTTACTACAGGACTAAACTTTGTTGAATATAATCCTGTAGTGGCAGGTAACGTTTCAGGCAAACCCGAGTCTTTAAACCTAACAAATACACCGGCAGAAATATTTAATTTTCTGCAGATGCTAGAGAGATCCATGGAGGTCATTTCAGGAGTTAACTCGGTAGTTAGAGGTAATCCTGAAAGTTCACTTAAATCAGGAAATGCTCTTGCCCTAGTTCAATCCCAATCTCTACAATTTATGTCGGGCTTACAACAGTCATATATTATGCTACTTGAGGATATCGGAACAGGACTAGTTCAACTTCTTCAAGATTTTGCTTCGGTTCCTAGAGTTGCTTCAATTGCGGGTAAAACAAATAGAAGTAAAATGGTTGAGTTTAAGTCAGATGATTTAGATAGTATTAATCGAGTTGTAGTTGACGTGGGTAACTCGCTTTCTAATACCACTGCTGGACGAGTTCAAATGGCGGATAACCTAATACAGATGGGGTTGATACAAACACCAGAACAATACTTTAGTGTTATGAACACGGGTAACCTTGAAACCATGACTGAAGGTCAAAGTAACGAAGTATTTTTAATTAGAAGAGAAAATGAAAAACTAACCGAAGGTGAAACCGAAGTTAATGCTGTTGCTACAGATAAACACTCTTTACACATTAGAGAGCACATGAATATTTTAGATGATCCGGATTTGAGAAATGATGCAGAGTTAAGTGCTAGAGTATTTGAACATATTCAACAGCATATAGAGTTACTAAGAACAACTGATCCCGGAGTACTAGCCTTTAAGGGTGAAAAACCTCTAGGGCCACCTATGGGAACCGGCCCCGCTCCTGGTAACGTTGCGCCTCCAATGCCCAATGAACAAGGTCTAGGTGGTATTCAACAATCAATGGCTGCACCCCTAACTGAAAGCGCAGCGGCTCAACTAGGCGGAGCTCCTTCCCCAGCACAACCAGCGACCACAGAAATGGGCCCTAACACTCCACAAGAAATGTTTGAGAGGAATAGATAATGAAAAAGTATAAAAAAAAGTTTGGTCCTTATAGAAAACCTTTAGAAGTCACTGAGTATACAGAAGATGATCTAAAAAAAATGAAAAAGGAAGCAAGGATTAAATCTCTTGAAAAAAAACTAAAAGAGGTAAACAGAGAACTTGCATCAATAGATGAAAAAGGTGATGAAGATTTTTACGAAACCAAAGAAAAATTTAAAATACTATATGAAAAACATTTAAAAATGGAAAACGACGATAAATAGCCCATCCAATAAAGGACGGCTAACATTTAATATATCCGAAAGGACTATTAATTGGAGGAATTATGTCTGAAGAAGTAAGTGCAGCGCCCGCTGTAGAAACCGCAATTGATGGTGACGTACCTATAGTCAATGATGCCATCACATCTGAAGAAACTGGTTATGTTTCTGATGCCGGAACACAAGCAATTGAAGAAGTTGCATCCGGACCCTCTGAAGAAGGCCAAACTGAAGTACAAGCTGAAACTAAGGAAGAGTTTCAAGAAGAACTTTCAGATGCAATTGAAGAAGGGGCTACTGAAGAAGAAGTTCAAAATATGATTAAAGAGTTTGAGCTTAAAGTAAATGGTAGAACTGTAAAGAAAAAAATTGACTTAAGTGATGAAGAAGAAATCAAAAGGCAATTGCAACTTGCGTTAGCAGGTCAAGACTCAATGCAAGAAAATAGTCAGATCAAAAAGAATTTAAAAGAAGAAATAGAATTCTTACAAAAGAATCCTTGGGCAGGCCTTGAGGGTTTAGGATTTACTAAAGAACAGCTTGATATTCTAGCTGAAGAAAGACTCAGAGCCCAAGTTGAGGAAATGAAAAAATCTCCAGAACAGCTTGAACGTGAAAAAATGCAAAAAGAACTTGCAGAAGCTAGAGAACAACTAGAGGCGGAGAGAAAAGCGAGAGAGGAAGCGGTATTTCAACAGCTTCAAGAACAACAATCTGTCCAACTAGAAAATGAGATTATGGACGCACTAGATTCCCATCAAACGCTACCCAAGTCTCAAAAGACAGTATCAAGAATTGCCGATGCCATGCTTTGGGCAATTGAAGAAGGCTATTCTGATGTTACTGTTAATGATGTACTTCCTTCAGTAGAAGCTGAAATTGAGCGAGAATTACAAGGATTTATGTCAGAGTTACCCGAAGAGTTACTAGAAAAATATATTGGAAAGAAGAACTTAGAGCGACTAAAGAATAAAAAACTTGAACAGCTTAGAAAAGTTCCTAATCAACACAAAGTAGCTGAAACAGCTAAGTCCTTAAAAAAAGAAGAAGAGGATACTAAAACTAAACGTAAAAAGGCCCGAGATTATTTTAGAAACCTGTAATTTCGGTCTTTTAACAACTAATAGTGTACCGTTATTTGTAGATATAACGCGATTTCCCCATACCCGTATAGGATTGGCGAATACCAAATTAGATCGAAGGTAACTGCTAACAACTAACAACCCTTTCATTTTAGGAGAAATGAACATGACAACTAAAACTGATCAAACCAGCAAGTTTGCCGATCATCTCGAAAGATCCCTAGATCTAGTATTCGAGGTTAAGGCAGATACTGGTGCTATCTCAAGCGACCTTCCAGGAAGCTCTTCATTTACTGATGCTGCTGCTGGACAAATCGCTATCGACCTATCTGAATTAGGCGAGGTAGAAAAAGTTTTGGACTCTGAAGTTGTAAGTGAGTCTGCCGGAACTTCTACCCTGACTCCATCAATTACCAGTGACCTACTTTCACTCGCTCTTGACTCTGACCAGGATCTTTCTGCAGGAGCAGTTGATTTTGTAATTAGAGTTAGACTACTTAGACGACGTTAATAAAGGAGAAATTTAATATGTCTACACCAAACACTTTTGAATCGATGAACTCCATCTACAAAGAGGCTTATGCTGATAAAGTAAAAGACCTTATTCCAGAGGGAGTTAAACTTTACAACATGGTTCCTTTTCAGTCTGCAGAAAAGCAACCTGGAGACAACTACGTCCAGCCAGTTACATTGGGTTAATTTGCTCTGAGCCCAATTAAAACCGAATCTAATTGACTTAGAAGTCCCGTAAAACGGATGATAAGGCGGAACTAAAGAGAAAGTAATTTGAAAGACGAAAAACTAAGAGACATTAAAATACAGAAAAGATACCTAGAGTTAGGTAGCTGTAGAAAAGTGTCTAAAGATTTAAGCATTAAATTACACATAGTTCGACGAGTAGTTAAAGAATCTGGTATCATGAAACAAGTAGATTCTAGTGATAAAGGTTATCTTAAAGAGAGAGGAGTTACTTTTTCTCAACTAAAGAATACCTATCTAGAGTTAGAGTGTTTTAGAAAAACAGCTAAAACTCTTAATTTAGGAATTAATAGAACTAGATCTATTTTAAAAAACTTAGGAGTTCTTAAAAAATCAGGACACGCTCTTATGAGACAGAAGTCCGGAGAGAACAATCCTTTCTATGGTAAAAAACACAACCCTGAGACTAGAAAAAAACTTTCTGAATCAGCTAAGAAAAGAACCGGAGAAAGAAACCCTAACTATAAACATGGTAAAAATATCAGAAGACCTAGAGACTACAAAGTTCACATTATGACCAAACTTAGAAATTATGTTTTTAATAGAGATGGTCATACGTGCAAGTACTGTAATGAAAAAGGCGGAAATCTTCATGCCCATCATTTACTCCCTTTTTGGGTAGAACCGAAAGCGTTTGAGGATACTGCGAACATGGTTACAGTGTGTACTGAGTGTCACTTTACTAAGGCACACAAAGGTAATTGGCATTCTTTTGATATGTCAATTATTACTGACGAACTACTAGAAAAATACTCTTTAGACCGTGAACGACTGAATGATTTGGACGTCTATAACAAGAATATAGACGTATGCGACAGTCTAGACTTCAGCAATAATAATAAAACTGAAGATTTGAGATTAAATACTCAAATGAAATCTTAATGATTTCAACTAGTTAGAGCACGGATTCACGTATGGAGGATCTGGAGGATCAGCCTTCGCCCTCAGAAACGGAATTGCTTCTTCTCACCAGAGTGCCCAAATTCGCGGACACGAGATGATTCTTCGTTCTTACCTAGCGGTAGGTGCAGTATCTCGTTCTAAAGGAAAGAATGCTTTCATCCAAGCTTCTAAGCTTATTGTTGAAAACATGCTTAAGTCTTTTGCTCGTCGTCTTGAAGTTCAACTTCTTTACGGTCAAGCCGAAGGTGGTATCGGAGTAATTGCTTCTACTGGAGCTAGCTCTATTACTATCGAAGCTTACGAATGGGCCCCAGGGATTTGGTCAGGATCTGAAAAGATGCCTATCGAAATCCGTTCAGCCGCTGGAGCACTTAGAGGCGAGACTGCTGTATCTTCAGTTGATCTCTCTACTAAGACTGTAACTCTTGACACTCTTCCTCTTGGAACAGTTGCTACTGACGTAGTTTACTACGCTGGCGCCTTTTCTAAGGAATTTGCTGGAGTTCATAAGATTATCACTGAAAACAGTGGTACTCTTTTTAACATTGACACTTCTGCCTTTTCTCTTTGGAATGGTAACACTGTTGAAGTTGGAACTAACTCTGGAGCCGGAGCTGCCACTCTTTCTTTCGCTAAGATTGAAGAAGCTGTAGCTGTTGCTATGGAAAAAGGTCTTGCTGACGAGGACGTGATCGTTATCTGTAACCCGCGCTCTTGGAACAACCTTCTTACTGAGCAAGCTGCTAAGCGACAGTACGATCACTCATACAAGTCTTCTGAGTATGAGGATGGTGCCAGAAGCATCAAATTCCACGGCCAACAAGGTGTCATCGAGATTCACTCTTCTATCTACTGTAAAGAAGGGTATGCTTATGTACTTCCTATGAGCTGTTACATGAGAATCGGATCTTCTGATGTTACTCTTGAGCAGCCAGGATTTGAAGGCAAATTCCTCAAGCTTCTCGAAAATGCCAACGCTTACGAGATGAGAGCTTACACCGACCAGGCTCTTTTCTGTAGTCAACCTGGTACTAGTACTCTTCTTACTTTCATTAAGTCTTAATCGACTTTATAAAGTATTGATATTAGGGGGGAGTGAAAACTCCCCTCTTTTTCATTAACAACTATATATAGGGTATCTAGGAGCCAGAAAAATGTCAAAACCACTTCAGGTCGGTTCAGAAATATACAATTACCCAACCCAAGGGGAAAACCCCGGATGGGGCGAGGAAGCAACTGGATGGGCGGAAGCGGTTACAGACGCGCTTACTGCGGTTCAGGGTCCCAATGACATCCTCCTTACTTCTGCCACTTTGACCAATAATCAATCATCATTAGCGGATATTCCAGGGTTTAGCTTCGATACGTCGCAAGTCCAGGGGATTGAAGCTACATACTTTGTAGTTAGAACTTTTGACTCAGGGGCCACCGTTGTAACTGAATCTGGAACACTTAAAGGAAACTACAACGGATCGGACTTTATAATCACCGTAGATGCTGCTGGAGATTCAGGGGTATCTTTAAATATAACTAACGCAGGTCAAGTTCAGTATACGAGCACTGACCTTACCGACCACGTATCCTCTATCATTCGTTTTAGAGCTAAGACAATAGATCAACCTTAGGAGAATAAAATATGACCGTCAAAAAACGTGAATTTCAAAAGGGTATTAGGCTTCGTCCCGATGCTGACGCGTTAGAAAATATTGAAGGAGAACTTAAAGTCGATAGTGGTGATAATAAAGCCAAAATGACGTTAGGTGCAGCTCCAAGGTCACTAGTAACTGAAGATCAAACTCAGGACCTTACTAATAAAACTATTAATGCTGATAATAACACAATTCAAAATTTAAGAGACGCTGAACTAGCTGCAGATGCGGATATTACTAGAACAAAACTGGCTCCAGGTACTGCCGATCATGTTCTAATAAATGATGGATCTGGAGAACTTTCTAGTGAAGAGTTTCTGTCTAAAGCTAGAGGTGGTACTGGAGCAGATAATTCCTCTGTGACGTTTCCATCAACAGGCACTCTTGCAACACTTGCAGGGGCTGAAACCCTGACTAACAAGACTATTGATGCGGCGAGTAATACCATCTCTAATTTAGACACAACTATGTTGGCTGCCGGAGTTCTCGACACTGATCTAAACGCAGTTTCAGCTTCTGATGATACCATTCCTTCAGCTAAAGCGACTAAAGACTATGTGGATGCCCAAGTTGGTGCGGTTTCGGGAGACAGTGTTAAAGTTTCTGCTAACGACACTACAGCGGGTTTTTTAAACGGAAAGCTTGTTGCAGGAACCAACATTACGTTTACTGAAAATAATGATGGTGGTAACGAGACTCTTACGATTGATGCCGCAGGTGGTGCAGGTGAAACCAACACTGCATCCAATGTTGGAACTGGTGACGATGTATTTAAACAAAAGACTGGAACTGATCTAGAGTTTAGAACTATTGTTGAAGGACCTAACTTTTTTAGTACTGAAAATACCGATGATCTAACGTTTAGTGTGTTAAGTGCGACAAGATCAATCACAACAACAGGAAACATACTCGCAACGGATACAACCGTAAGAATTGATGCAAGTAGTGGTGCAGTTACTGCAACTCTCCCAGATGCAACTACAAACTCGGGTAAAATCTTTGCTATAAAAGCAACAGATGTAACTAACACTGTTACAATTGATACTGCTGCAGGAAATATTGATGGCTCTGCTAGTGTTACTCTTGATAATCAATATGATTCCATTATTGTGCAGTCAAATGGTACAAACTATGATCTCCTTGCAAATGTTGGAAATACCGGAGGAGGTGGCGGAACACCTCCCGGATCATCTAACGGCATTGGTTTTTATGCCGGTGGTAACAATGCTGGCGGTTCCGTAGTTGTTGCCCAAACGGTTAAAATTGATGCTTCTGTTGCAACACCTACGGTTGCGGCGATTGGTGCAACACTTTCTGCAGCAAGGGCCCAAGTAACCGGCGGTTCTTCTGGAGATGACTCGCTAGTTATGGGAGGATTTGAAAGCGGGTCTATTTTAGTTACAACCATAGAAAGTTTTGATAGAGGTTTAGAGACATATTCTGCATATGGAGCGAATTTGCCTGCAGTTAGAGTTGGTGGAGCAGGAAGAGGAAATAGTACAGATGTTTACTATTTTGGTGGCGCAGACGCACTAGCCGCTTCAGCGGAACAAAGTACGATATATAAAGCAAATATAGCAGTTCCTGGAGTTACAACCCTAGGGGCGAGTTTAACTAGTGCCCGAACTGATATTTCTCAATGTATGGGACCAACTACAAAAGCATATATTGGCGCGGGAATACAGAGTGGTGGAACCACTGTAAATGAATTTGCTGAATTTGATTATACGACAGAATCTTATACAGGATTGGGAGCATTGTCAACCTTTAGAAGTGGTTGTCATGCAACTACAGGTAGCTCAACGTCAGTTTGGCATTCTGGTTTTACTAATGCTTTTGCGATTCATGTAAACGCAGTTGAAATTGACCACTCAACAAATAGTCAAACTCTTATTGGAAATTTACCTCAAGGATCTGTTTTCGGTAATGGAATTAGCAGTAGTACCGGAGGTGCGCTATCTGGTGGTACAACTAACGGATCTGAAAACACATTTGATACTAATTTAATTGAATTTGATTCAACAACTCCATCATGGTCAAATACTGGAAATACACTACCTCAGAACAATAGACGTTCTGCAGCAATGGAAGGAGAAGGTTAATAGTGAAAATCACGGATTTAGATTACAAAATTGATGCCGATCTTCCAGAAATTAATCTGGATGTGGATGAATTTCTAGACGAATACAGTGTACTACCTACAGGACAATCACAATTTGTAGATAAAAACTTTGTTCTTAAAAAAGAAACCCCTGAAAGAACATATCTACAGTGTAACTTTGAAATAGATAGTAGACTTTCAACTTTAATTTTATATAAAGAGCAGGCACTTGTCGCTTTAAATGAAGCTTTTAAAGAAGAAAAAAAACTTGAAAAGTTAGAAGAAGGTTTTGAAAAAGAAATAGCTAGAAATAAAATTCAAAATAGTCTTTATAACTTTAGAAAGCAGCAAATTCTTTACAAAGAAGCAGTAAACCAAATTAATCATATCGTTGAATTTCGAGCGGAGTACGGAAGAAAACCTGAAAGTAGAGAAGAGTTTGAAAAGCACGAGACCGAATATTTTCTTAAAGATCTAGTTAATTTAGCACAAGATCAAAGAAACGCATCCAAGTTAGGATTAGAATTAGGAGCTGTTAAAAATTTACGTAAGTTGGGTTGCACTGTAAAAAATATTAATGAAAAAGGATTAATAGAATGGAATATACCAAAAAACCTATTAATCGAAAGTAAAGAGGAATAATTATGAAATTTTGGATTTGTGTAGAATCAAGACTAATTGGGAGAAATACGTATCTAGACCCTTCAGTAGATTTTATGGATATTCGTCAAAATATAGGAAAAATTACATACAAAACTTTATATTCGGGAGGAACGACAGATTCTCGTTGGATGATAGAAGCAACTATGGATGTAACACATTTTGATACTTTAGAAAAACAAGAAGCAGCAAGAGCCACTATTACGACTAGAAATCCTGGAGCTGTATTACATACAAGCGTAAATGATGCACTAACATGCTTAACTGAAATAACCGCTAATGAGCCCAACGGAATGACACCTCAGGCAATTGGCGATGACATTAACTTTTTAAATAACTAATATGTGGATTAAAGACCCTAAAACACAAAACAAATCAGTTACAGTAACATTGTTAGTGTGGGGGTTTATTGCGGGTATTTTTAAGTTATTACTTGCAGACGCCACTATAAAAGGAATTACTTTTGGTGGCTTTACAGGAACAGACTTTGCAGCAATGATAGGAGCAATTGGGGCTGTCTACGGATTTAGAAAACATACTGATAAGGATAAAAAATAGGAGAAGCTATGTCCTTTAATAAAAAATTAGAACAAGACTTACCGGGCCTTAGTGCCGACACTGAAAGTCAAATCTTTGATATCGACGAGTTTCTTTTTGTTTCAGGACAAGTTAGTTGGGAAAATGGTGCAGGGTTTTCCGCAACGATAAGCTTTGAAGTTTCAAATGATAAAGAAAACTGGGCAATTGTTGGTGCATCTACTGCGAATGTTTCTGGAGCAACGGGAACCCACATTATGGACTTAGCTAATACTGCAACAAGTTATGTTAGAATTAAAATTGAAAATGTTGCTGGAACGGCAGATGCTAATATTGACATAACATCAAAATCAATAAAATTTAATAGATAGATTTAGGAGCAAAGGATGTCTAATACATATAATGCGGTAAACTTAGCTGGCGGCGGAAACGTACAGTCCTACGATAATTTTGCTTCTTTTCCTTCACCAACTGGAAGTGGTCAACTTGGATGGGATGCATCTACTAATACACTTTATTTTGATGAACCTCAGAGTGGAATGTGGACGGTAGGGTCTGCAGCATCTCCTTCACTAACTGCAACTTATATCGGATTTGGGTCTCCAGGTAATGCATTAACGGGTGAAGCATCATTTACCTATGATTCAGGTACAAACACTATTTCCGTACCTAATGCCACAATAACTACAGCTATAACACTCTCAGGATTTCAAGTCACGGATATACTAGATGAAGATGACATGATCTCCAATTCTAATACTGCACTTGCTACACAGCAGTCAATTAGAGCCTATGTAGATTCTGTCGCTGCTGGTCAAAATGAAGCTTCTGAAATTTCTTATGATAACTCCACTTCGGGCATTCCCGCTACGGACGTACAAGATGCTATTGATAATGTTGATGGAAGAGTCGATTCACTTGAAGCAAATGCAGTTACCATTGTTACAGATAGCAACTCAATTGATTTAACTAATACAGCGGGTGATCTAACTGCAAGTTTAATATTTCAAGACACAAACACGGTAGATCTAGAAGTAGATGCTTCAGGATTAAAAGCCGACGTAACGACTCAAAACACCGCTTCTATTAATCTTTCTGAAGATGCTTCAGGATTAAAAGCAGATTTAAATGTTTCAACTGCGGCCCCAGATGCTGCACATATTACAGTAAAAAGAGATATTCAACCCGACGGTCTTAGGTCTCAGTTGGGTCTGGGTGATGGCTTGGAGGACGACGGTTCCGACAACCTTCGTATTAAGAGGGATGGTGGAACCGGAAGCTTCCTTGATTTAGATAGTAATGGACTTAGTGTTAGGACTTTAGATGAAGATAATATGGCTTCAAATTCAGACAGTCATGTTCCAACACAACAGTCAGTAAAAGCTTATGTAGATTCAGTAGCTGCAGGACAAGACGAAGCTTCTGAAATTTCCTATGATAATTCAACCTCCGGTTTAACTGCAACTGATGTTCAATCGGCGTTAGATGAAATTGATGGAAATTTAGATAATCACCTTTCTGGAGCGGCAAGTAGGCACGACGCCACTGAAATTGATTATGAACGTCTGGATGGATCTAAGGTAGACGTTCAATCCACTAGTGATAATGTAGAACTTTCACTAACAGACTTGGATGATAGAAAATTATCAACTTTAGGTAATAATACTATGTCGGCAGACCTCGATATGGGAACTAATGACCTAACCAATGTTGGTTTAGTTGATGGTAGAGATGTTTCTGTTGATGGTTCTAACTTGGATGATCACCTTGCAAATGATGCAACTTCTAAACATGATGCCGATCAAATTGATTACGAAAGATTGGATGGTTCAAAAGTAGATATTCAAGCATCAAGCGATAATATAGAAAGCGCCGTAACCGATCTAGACGATCAAAAACTTTCACGTCAAGGTTCTAATAGTATGGCGGCTGATCTCAACATGGGATCTAACAACATAACTAATGTTGGAACGGTAGACGGTAGAGACGTATCTGTTGACGGTACAGCTCTAGATTCTCATTTAGCCGACGATGCCACTTCTAAACACGACGCAGATCAGATCGATTATGAAAGAGCCGATGGTGCTAAAGTGGATGTTCAAGCTTCTAGTGATGAAGTAGAATCTGCACTTACAGATCTTGATGATCAAAAATTATCCCGACAAGGTAATAACACCATGGCTGCAGATCTCGATATGGGATCTAACAGTATTACTAACGTAAATCAAGTTGATGGTCGTGATGTATCTGCCGATGGTACAGCACTCGACGATCACTTAACTAACGACGCACTGTCTAAACACGATGCTGATCAAATAGACTATGAAAGAGCTGATGGAAGTAAGAAAAATATACAAGCAGCTAGCGATACAGTTGAGCCCGCTTTAAGTGACCTTGATGATGCAATTGGTACATTACCAGCAGCTCCAACTAACTATACCGCAGCAGATCCGAGCATTACTGCAGATCATCTTGCTGGCATTGATACAGCACTAGGTACAGCACTAGGAACTGAGTTTGCTGATGATGTATTTAGAGTTACAGATAATACAGATTCCACTAAAAAAATTGCATTAGAAGCATCGGCTATTACAACAGCCACCACTAGAACCGTAACCATGCCAGATGCTGATGTTGATTTGGCTGACGTAAATCAAGCCCTTCTTCAAGATGGATCTAGACAACTACTTGCAGATCTAGATGCCAACTCTAATAAAATCACAAATGTAGCAACACCCACAGTTGCTGGAGATGCAACTAATAAGTCTTATGTTGACTCCGTTGCCGCAGGCATGCGACCTAAAGGTAACGTAGCAGTCGCGACTACTGCAGATATTACTCTTTCAGGACTTCAAACTATCGACGGGTATGCAGTTCAAGCTGGGGACCGCGTTCTAGTAAAAGATCAAACTACCACAACTGAAAACGGTATATACGAAGCTGCAGCCGGAGCTTGGTCTAGAACAGTAGATCAAGACAATAGTCCATTAGCAGAAATACTTAATGGTGTATTAGTTCCTTCCGTATTAAACGGTACAGTAAACCAAGGAACCCCCTTCTTTATTAGTTCAGTAGGTACGGGAACAGATAACGTTCACCAAATTGGGGTAGACGCTATTATCTGGGATGAGTTTACATCTCCAACGCAGTTAACTGCTGGCGACGGCATTGACATTACTGCGAATGTTATAAGTGCTGATGTTTCCGATTTTGCAGGAACAGGTCTAGAAGATGACGGAGCTAATGATTTAAGAATTGCTTCAAGTGCCGCTGGTAACGGTTTAACTGGTGGATCAGGTTCTGCCCTAAGCGTTCAAACTGATAGTACTGGCGGAGCAAACCTAGCCACATCAATAAACGTTTCTGCAAACGGCGTAGCAGTTCAAATTGATGATACAAGTATCGGAGAGAATGGTTCCAATCAACTTGAAGTTAAAGATGATGGAGTAACGTTTGCTAAGTTAAATTCTTCAGCAGTTGCAACTGATCTAACCACTCCCAACAACACTACACTTCCAACTACACAGGCGGTTGATGATGCAATTAATGCAGTTGATACAGTTTTAACGGCTCATTTAGATGGCGGTGCCAGTAAACACGATGCAACTGAAATTGACTATGAACGACTAGACGGGTCAAAAATCGACATACAAGCATCAAGTGATGATGTAGAAACTGCTCTTACAGACCTAGACGATAATAAACTTTCTACAGCAGGCAACAATGCTATGGCTGCCAATCTTGATATGGGCGGCAATGCAATTACTAATGTAGGAAATGTTGATGGTAGAGATGTTTCTGCAGATGGTACTGCGCTTGACGGACACTTGGCCGACGATGCAGCTTCTAAGCATGATGCAGACCAAATTGACTACGAACGTTTAGATGGTTCTAAAGTCGATATCCAAGCCTCTAGTGATAACCTAGAAACTGCGGTTACTGATCTTGATGATGCTAAGCTATCTCGCTCAGGCAACAATGCTATGGCTGCCGACCTAGATATGGGAACTAACGATATCATAAACGTTGGTTTGGTCGATGGAGTCGACGTATTTACAGTTTCATCCGATCTAACGGATCACTTAGCAGACGATGCCACTTCTAAGCATGATGCAGACCAAATCGATTATGAAAGACTTGATGGATCTAAAGTGGATATACAAGCTGCCAGCGACACAGTTGAGCCAGCTCTTACTGATTTAGACGATAGAAAGCTTTCTCGCCTAGGGAATAACACAATGGGCGCAGCTCTTGATATGGGCGGATTTAGCGTAACAAACGTAGATCAGGTCGATGGA
>Ga0180437_10002508_pt1 | contig 29123 bp, 14 predicted proteins | sample SS_ome_4_FD_132410 | JGI IMG/M metagenome (GOLD analysis project Ga0180437, IMG submission 132410) | Hypersaline lake sediment archaeal communities from the Salton Sea, California, USA - SS_3_D_1 metaG | ecosystem: Environmental > Aquatic > Non-marine Saline and Alkaline > Hypersaline >...
CATCATGCCATTTGCTCCGGCGGCAAAAATAGAGGAGTCCTCGTCTTTGAGGTGGAACTCTCTTCCTCCACAGACTCTAATCTCTTTGTTGCGACAGATGAGACGAAAGAGGGCTATGGTTTGCAAAACATCTACCTTAGTAAGCGGGGGCAGTTGAGCCGCTGGCGTCTTTGGAATAGGGATGAGGAAATTAAGGGGAATGGAGTTGACGTTAAGCTCTTTAAGGGCAAAAGCAAGTTCAATGCGCTGTGTAGCGGTCTCTCCAAGGCCAAAGAGTCCCCCAGAACAGACTGCAAGACCGGCTTTTTGTGCAGCTTTCACTGTGGCAACGCGATCTTCGTAGCTGTGGGTTGTGCAAATCGAAGGAAAGTGGCTCTTTGCAGTCTCGAGATTATGGTGATATCTCTTCATTCCAGCATCTCGAAGCGAGCACAGCTGTTGATAGGAGAGGCATCCCAAAGAAGCGCACCAGCTAAGATTTTTATGAGAGCGCTCTTTTATGGTCATACATATCTGATCGATATCGACTTGTGATACCCGTTTTCCGCTTGTGACCAGACTAAAATGGCGAATAGGATATTCCAAGGTTTTATCGAACGCCTGAATCATCTGTTCTTTTGGAAGGAGGGAGTAGGAAGTGATTTCGGTTGCATAGTGGCACGATTGGGCGCAAAAGATGCAATCTTCACTGCACGATCCGCATTTGGCATTGAGAATGGAGCATAAGGAAAGATCGTTTCCACTATCTATCTCTCGAGCTTTTGTAGCTGCGGCCAAGAGATTGGGCACGCTCTCTTGTAAGGCAGCATGGGCCTCTTCGGGCGATAAGCCGATGCCCTCTTCTGCCTTCTGGATGAGCCAATGCATACCAGTTTCCCCCGTTTTTTACGGATGTCGAGGGAATACATTTTCACAGGTTTGGCCCTTTTCCAGAAAGGGGTATTTGTATGCGAAGCATCCGAACCAAGGGGTGTGCTTTATCGTAATATATTGGCTCTTAGACTGTTAAAGAGGGCTTTTGCGTTGTCAAAGTTCTTGTTGGGTTTGGGCACAGCATAAGCTCGTATTCCTTTTCACTTCTGATGCATGGAAAGAGGGCTTTGATACTAGCGAGAGGATTTTTAGAGGTTACAAAATTAGCTAAATTTTGAGCGGAGCATACCACCTTATATTTGCCGGGATCTCCCATAAGAATCGTTGTGCCTTTCTCACAAAGTGCCGCAAAGAGAGGGTCTCTGTGTGGGTTTAGATGAGGGGGGGCGCCTGTAAGTGAGAGTGCTCGAAGCTTGAGGTGGAGAAGATTTGGAGTGAGGTAGTGGATGCAGGTTTTGTCGAGACAGAGTTCCTCTAGGCCTCCAAGTAAAAGCTCTCTTGGTTCGGACAGTGCAGGAATGCGATTTTTAAGATCGGTAGTGTGGGAAGCTCTTTCGACGATTTCCCCTTCAAGTCCTGGATTTTCCGCTACGCGTTCGGCAATTGTTTCGATAAGCTCTGGGATTTGTTGAGAAAGTGCTTCGGCCTGCATTTCCCATAGAGGGAGAGTTCTGATATGAGAGAGAGCTGCTCGAATAAGATCCCTTTGTTCTGCAAGAGGAAGAGGGGAGTAGTTACAAACTTCAGGAACCTTCTTTTGGATGGTAGGGTCTTGGGATGCGATCTCAAGGAAACCTTCTATAGATCCCTCACATGCTCGAATAAGAGATGTGGGGAACAGCGAAGGATTCCTGGAGACGATCTCCTTGATCTGTCGAAAAAGGGGCTGTTGTCGTAATTCGGGTATACCATGGTGATCGAAAGCACGAGGGAACTTTTTGCACAGCTCTTCGCTTTCCTTGAGAATGGAGAAAAACCACTCCTTATGGAACACCTCCCCACTGATGGTGTTTTCTTTGGCATGCGTTTGTAGTCGAATCTCAGGGATAGCAGTTACTTCTAATAATTGGAGGAACTTTTCAACGAGAGCCTGTTTATCGGCTCCCAAAGGGATATTGGGAAGTTCTTCGAGTGTTTGTTGGACAAGCTGTGGGTTTGGACGCACAATGGGCAATTCTGACAGATTGTGTTCAAATTGTGTCTGTTTTAAGAGAAAATCAGAAAGGACGAGCCTTTTTAATCCAGAAAGGGTGCCGAGAACACGCGAATTAAGCTTGGCAGGCTTTCTTCCGATCGCATTAGATGATATCTCAAGCGTGTGCAGGTTGGTAAATCCGGAAAGCTGAGATGGGGGAATTTCACCAATTTGCGTGCCCTTGAGCCGGAGCACCTTCAGGGTGTCTTTAAGGGTTGTGAAGCTTTCTGGAAGAGAGAGAAGGTTTTTGCCGCCAGGTAAAGGGTGTAGGTTATGTACGTCTAGTTGTGAGACTTTGGGGAGTGTGTCTGGTAACGTATGGATATTTTTTAGAAAGAGAGAGGTTAGAGCGCTCATTTGAGTAAAGTACGGACGAAAAGCATTGAGAACCTCTTGAGATCCTATTGCAAGAGCGGTGAGGCGAGAGAGGACGTTAGCCGAATCTGGTAGCAGAACGATCTTTTGTAGGTTGGGTATACGAGGGCTTTTTCTTTGAGCAAAGTAAGGCAGGAGCGCTACAAACGTCTTTTCATCCTCTATAACTAAAGTAGTGACAGTAGCCAGGGGTCCAATAGCATGCGGTATAGTATCTATATTTCTTAGGTAAACTGTGTGCAGGTTTGGCATTTGTCCGAGATAAGGGGCGATTGCATTGAGGCTGTTTTGATCTTCTATGACAAGAGATGAGAAGACAGAAAAGTCCTGAAGAGTATCTGGAATTAGCTGTATATTTTTTAAGTGGACTGTTTGCAATCTAGGCATCTGAGGCAGGAGGGGAACAATTCTCTCAAAATGTTCCTGGCCGTCTAGGCTAAACGATTCAATCTCAGAAAGCTCTACAGGTTCTGCTCGAGGAGAAGGTGAATCGGGAGAGTCTGGGGGAGAGGGGAAGTCTGTAGGCTGTGGAGGCAAAAAGTATTCAATACGAGGCGGTTGCATCGAGACGCACATGGGGTATTTTTCTGTCCAGGCTATAGGTGGTGGCATTTCACTATGGACGATTACTGGTCCTTGTCCGGTCGGCTCTGACATAAATAAAATCTCCTAAAATCTCGTACAATACAGAGGCATGCGTCCCCAAAAGGCTTGAGAGCCCCTTTTGAATATTGTTTTTTGGTAATGTATTAAGAATAAGCACATTATAATAGTAACGGCATTATTTTTGCAAATATTTAGAACTTGTGTGGTGTTAGAGGCGCTGTACCATTATAATTTTCTGCCTTAATGAGTATCATACAACGGACTCTTTCGCCAAACCGTGTGGTTAGCCAGACCTTTTGTGCTGGAGAGAGCTTGGAAAAGTATGGAGCAAGAAGTGTTGAAAACTTCTTTGCCCTTTGTTTGAAGTTTCGCGCTTCTTTAACCGGAATGAGGGCGACAAAATAACCGGTTTTGCCGACAGCCTCTTCAGGCATGCCCGGCCAGTAGGAAAACTGGTTGTGGCGAAGACCATGAATATTAAAAAAATAGGTCTTTTGCTGAGTTGGGTTGTAAAACCACGTTTGACTTGTCGATTGGTAGCGATCTGAAAAGAGAAAATCTTGATCAGGGCGATATCCCGCACGTATAAGTGCTCCCGCAATCTGGTCGCCTCCCATTGCCTTTTTAAGAGGGTTACAGCTGAGCAGGGTTCCTCCATAATACGGGCCTATCCAAAGGAGTGCTTGCATGAAGATAGAGACAAGGCAGGCGGTAATAAAAGGCCAGCCTTGCCATGCGGGTTTTCTGTGGAGCGTGATTCCGACAAATGGAAAGAGGATCACCTCTGCAGCAACGGCCCAGTTTCCTTGAACCTTTCGGAAACAAGAGACCAAAAAGAGTCCCCCCCAGACCAAGAGGACAATAGAGCGTAAAAAACTTTCCTTTTCTGCCCCTTCTTTGCGTTTAATGAGCGAGGGAAGCGCCAAAATAAGAAATCCTGGAGAGAGAAGCGCAATACCGGCTAGGAAAAACTCCGCTGGATTACCCGCAGGTCTTGAGCTGTGGGTTCCAGCAAGAGCTGAGGCTGCATGGCGAAAGGTAACCCAGTCGTTATGGTAGTTCCACCAAACCATGGGCAGCATTCCCAAAAGCGAGAGAGCAATACCTGTGATAAAGGGCTTTACTTCATGGCGCTTAATGACCGATTCAAATAAGAGAACCTCTAACCAAAGAATATAGATCATCCACTTCCAGAGAGCCCCAAAGGCAATGATACAACCTACTACCAGAAATCGATGTGGTTGGGAGATATTTTTGGTAAAATACCAGATAGCCAGAAGCCAAAAGAGAATAGTTCCATTATCTGTTGTTGCGAAAAGACTCCCTGTCATTCCTATAGGAGAGAGAAGAAAGGCGGTCGCTGCTAACCATCCTGTCTTTTCATTTCCGGTATCTTCTACCACAATGCGAACGACAATGAGTGCCGATAAAAGTGGCACAAGTAGCGAAATAAATCTGACTCCAAGTTCTGTGTCACCAAAAAGATGCGTTCCGAGTGCGATTTGCCAGGCAATGCCAGGGGGTTTGCTGTAGTAGCCAAAATCGAGAAAATGGCTCCACGTCCAATACTGGGCCTCATCAGGCATGAGGCCAACGCCTGAGGTGAGCAAAAAGAAGAGGATAAATCCCCTTGAGAAAAGGGCTGAGAACCAAAAGGTAGACTGTGCTTTTGTTAGAGTCATGAACGTTCCTGAAGTCCAAATAGATGTATCCCTTCCCGCAGCAGCTATCGAGTCTGTAAGGGGAATATTTTTAGAGCATACTTGTACACAGTTTTGTGCATTTCCACAACTGGTAACGCCCCACTCTTTTTGCAGCTCTCTTGTCTTTTCCGGATGTTCCTTTTTACCTGTTGGGTGGATGGAAAAAAGTCTCAGCTGTGCAATAGGTGCTGGGCCCATAAATTCGGACCGCTCGTTTATCTGTGGGCAACTTTCAGAGTAGCAGCCACATGTCATAAGACATAAAAGGCAACATGAGGGTTTTTAATGCCAAAGATACCATAGATCTCCCGGGATAAACGAGAGCCTTGGTATTTCAAAAAGAGACGCGCTATCTAACAGCTTCACCACCTCTTGTAGGCTTTTTATCAAACGCTCTTCAAGGCTTTTCGTCAAGCGAGCCGTTATAAAAGCTTGTGAGCTTTCTTGAGTTTGAATAAAGGAGAGAAGGGTTCTCTTGAGTCGTTGTCGGTCTAGGTCTATTGATATCTCATTACACATATTTCGACTTATGGTTTCAAGGGCGAAGAGGTGTTCATCGTGTAAAACTCCGCTCATGTTTTGAATGATATTTTGTGTGATTGGAATGATGAGAAGAATGCGTGCGAAGCTGTTTGGATTGAGAGATGCTGAGAGCGCCTTGGTTGAAAAGAGCAAGACGGCCACTTTGTGAAGGTAGGAGAAGAAGGCGTTGTGATCTGAAGAGGATTTTTCTGATAGCTGATCGAGAAACGAAATCCTCTTTATAAAGGCTTCTGCGACAGGGCGTAAAAATATATCAGAAGCTTTTTTTGTCTTGTTAAGTTGGTCGTTAAGTCTTTGTAAGAGGCTTGAGATCGAGCCTTGTGCTTGTTCGAGGATTGTTTCGAGAGCGGATCCGCCCTCTAATCGCGCTTTTTTATCGAGAAGTCCAAGCTCACTACACACTTCCTGTTCAAGTCGATAGAGGGCTATCTCGATTTTTTGAAGATGATCTGAGAGGGCCCTTTTGCTATCTAGCTTTTCAATGAATGGAAAGACAGAAGTAATTTCCAATAAGGAGTCGAGCCGTTCTGGTTCGAACGTTCGAATGCGTTGTATCTCTTTGGCAAAAGAGGTAATCGCTTCTATTCTTTGTTCCAGTTTGGCAATGTGACTCTGTTCTTTTCTTTGCTCAGAAAAGGAAAGAGAAGCAAGGGGCAAGAGAAAAGGCGGAGAGTGCACGCGGAGAAAGTTGAGCAGCTTTTCAAGGGATAGATCTTTTGTACAATCTAGAAATCGTTCATATAGATCGGTCTTTTTCGTTTTTACAAGATCGAGTGTTTGTGCAATGGGGCTAATAATAGAGGAGATGTCAACTGTTTGAGAAAATCTCTCATATAGATCCTTTTTCCGGGCCCTATATCGATCCAGATCGTGCCAAAAGTAGCGAAAAAGAAGATGTACAGTATCTGGGTTATATGTCTCTTTAAAGAGGGAGAAGGGGTTAAGAAGCTTATAATAGAGATTGAAAAGCCACTTTCTTTCAGTGGAAAGGTGTATGTCAGAGCTTTTGGATAAATGTGTTAGATAGATGTATCTATCGATCTCGGCAAGCTCGCAGCCAACGGCTTCTCGAAGCTCTTTGAGTCGTAATGAACGAGAGGTAAGCTCTCCTCGAATGAGTCGAATATCGCTTTCATAGAGAGATGAGGAGATCTTTTCCATATGTTCATCAAGGGAGATAGATCCGGCAACCAGGGCTGTTCTTTGCTGCTCTATTCTTGTAAGAAGTGCCTCTCGGGCATTTGAAATGCTCTTTTTGAGATCGGGATAGGGAACGCTTTCTGCTATGATCTCCCAGCGGGCTGCAAAGAGAAACATTTTGTAAAAGTCGGCCGATCGCTCGAGCTCTCGTACTTCCACCAAAAGCCCATGAAATTGTTCTTTCGTCTTTTCTTGTAGGCCCTGTAAGAGCTGTTTTTTTTCCTCGAGTGTCTGCTCAATAATAGCCGTTTTTTCAGCAAATAGTCCTGATGGCATAGAGAGCAGGCTGAGTTCACTGAGAAGAATCTCGGCTTTCCCTTTGAGATCTTTTTTCTTTAGAAAGGGGGAGAGCTGGGCAATGAGCTTTTCTTTTTCCTCTTCAATATGGGTTGCGTCTTGATCATAGCTTTTTGCCTTTTCAAGGATCTCTGAAAGTTTTTTTTCTTTTTTGGAAAAGAAAGAGGCAAGCTCTTGTTGTATGGCTTTTGGATCTTTCTCGAGCAAAGAGGCGAGAAACTCTTTCTCGAACGAGAAACGGGAGAGACCTTCGCTTTCTTGTGCGAGCTCTTTAAACTTGTTTAAGGGGGGCAGTATAAGCTGCGTGATCAACTGTTGTATCCTTGTCGTACCAGCTTGAACACCTTCCTCGATTGCCCGAACGGGCTTTTCAAACGCTTCCTTTGAAGTGTGATCGAAGGTGAGCTCGACTGGCTCTGTGAGCTTTTCCAAAATATGTTGTGTCTCTTCATCTAAGGGGCTGTATGAGGAAAAAAGGGGGCGGACAGTTGGGGCTGTCTCTTCTGGAGTTTCTGTAATCGTGTGTACAGGCTCTTTTTCCTGCACCTGTTTCATCCATCCTGAAAGCCGTTTTTGTGCCTCTTTCCCCTTTTTGAGCATCTTTTCCTCCCGGCTCATAGGGCGACGCGCTAGCGATTCATCGATCTTTGGGGCTGTCCGGGGAGAGAAAAGAGTGTTTGAAAGTGTATTAAATAGCTCAATGACCTTAAGGGGGGCGTTTTCAAAGAGAGCTTTATTTTGTGATAAAAACTGTTCAAATGGTTGGTTAAAAAGCGCCTCTCTGCCTGAAACAAAGCCAGGGCCAATGAGTAGTCCAAATAGGTATCGTTTCATCGAGCCTGGCCACATCGAAAGCTCTGGATCGACGATATGGAGGATTGAGGAAATGGTGCTCTTTCGAAAATCTTTCGCTCTAAGGGCCCCCTGGATAGCATCGACAAACGGCTTCCATGAGTTTGTTTGTTCTAAAATACTTTTGCCCACAAGCCCGACTCCAAAGAGTGTATCTCTCTTTTTGTGTATATATATCGGGTGAATAGAAAATGTCGACTAGACCTTAACCCTTAAGTTGCGCTCTACATCCTCAAGGAGCAAAGATACGATAGGCGTTGGCGTATGTCTCTTGTGCTGTTTTCTCCAGAGAGAGGCTTTTACATTTTGCGATAGTTTCAACGGTGTAATGCAGAAAGCTCGGCTCATTTCTCTTTCCCCTCTTTGCTTGAGGGGCGAGGTAGGGAGCGTCTGTTTCGATGAGGAGTCTATCTAAAGGAACATATTGCACAACTTCGCGGAGCGTATCGCTTTTAGGATAAGTGATCATTCCACTAAAGGAGATAGACCAGCCCATCTCCAGTAGCCGTTTGGCGTCTTCTCGTGTTCCTGTAAAGCAGTGGAGCACATTTTCGGAAAAAACTTTTTGTTCTGTGAGTATAGAAATAAGATCTTCAAAGGCTTCTCTACAATGAATGATAAGGGGAAGATTAGTTTTTTGGGCAAGGGCGATATATCGAGCAAAAATGGCTTTTTGTTCTTTCTTTGTGTGAGGGCCATGAAAATAATCGAGACCCGTTTCTCCGATGGCAACAAGTATTCCCTCTTCGGCAGCTTTTTGCACGTGTTCAAAAAAAGGATCTTCATCTGTTGTAAGGTCATGAGGAGGTGTTGCGGCAGCGCGATAGAGACAGACAGGGCTTTTGGGAAGGAAGAGGCTGCGCTCAAGGGAAGAGGCGCCTGTTGCGATATCTACGACAGCCCTCACGCCTTCGTTGTATGCTCTTTGAAGAACTTCAGGCCATTCTTTTTCAGAAAATTGTTCGAAATTTAGGTGAGCGTGCGAATCAAATAAAGACATCTACGGCGCACTCATAGCCTGCAGGGCTTCTTCGATATTTTCCTGAGTGACAATCTCGGGCAGGATAAGAGGGGGCTTTCCTTGCTTGAAGATTGCGCTTACTGGCACACCGTTTCTTCCAAGAGAGCGCAATTTTTCGGTAATCTTGGGATCTCCATCTGTCCAGTCGGCTTCAAGTGGTACGACACCATATTTCTGGAAGGTTTCGGCAACACTTGGCAGCAAAAAGGTAACGGCATTTGTCTGACAGGTTAAACACCACTTAGCACTGAATTTAATAAAGACGATTTTTTTATCACTGAGCTCTTTGTGGAGGCGCTGTTCAGAATATGGCTGCCATTGAATCTGTTCGTAGGAGGGAAAAAGTATCTGTATGAGAGGCGTTCCATCAAAGGCGGCAAAGAAAGTTACTGTTCCCAACAAGGCCACGGCAAGGGCAAGAAGACGAGCGACGATTCTTGTAAACGCGGCCCGAATAGGCGTTGCCCATCGGCCATATATCCACGTAGCCAGAGCTAAAAAGAGCAGACTAAAGGAGACAAGAGTAAGAGAGAGCTCTGGTACAAGGCCTTCTAAGACCCAAAGAAGCCATATAACTGTTGCCAAAACGATAAAGCCGAAAAACTGCTTAAGACCAACTGTCCAGGGACCTGGCTTTGGAACCCATCTGACAAGGCCCGGGAAAATGGAGATAAGCAAAAAGGGAGCGGCCATCCCAAGTCCCAGAGTTGTAAAGAGCACAAATCCTTCAAAAAGATTAAAGGTAACAGCAAATCCCAAAACAGAGCCAAGAAGTGGTCCTGTGCACGGTGTTGCGACAACTGTTGCCAAAAGCCCTGTTGTAAAGGAGGCAAATAGAGAGCGCTTTTGCTCTGTTTGTACACCTGAGGCCCATGCAGCAACAGAGGTGCCGATCTCGACCAGACCAAAAAGGCTCAAAGAGAGAATAAAAAGAATAATAATGAGCGCCGCAACAAAGCGGGGCTCTTGCAGTTGAAATCCCCAGCCTATTGTGGAACCGAGATACTCAAGACCATATAAAAAGCCAGCAAGAACCCAAAAGCAGAGGAGCACTCCTGAAGTGTAGGCAAGACCATGATAGAAAGTGCGACTTTTTCCTTCGCCGCGCGATGAGATGAGGTGTAAGATGCGAATTCCAACAACGGGAAGTGCACATGGCGTAATGTTTAAGATCATGCCCCCTATAAAGGCGAGGGTGAGAATAACAAAGAAGGTCTGATCATCTTGAGGCTCTTCTGGAAAGGCGGTTACTGGCGCTTCTGAAAGAGAAGCTGTTGCGTCAAAGGTCTCTTTTTTCCCATCTGTATAGAGGATCTGTATAAGGCCTGAGAATTGACCGGTTGTCTCTAATAGCTCTTTTCCGCTTTCCGATATGGGAACGGTGAGATCAACTCTTCCTTCCCTTAGTTCGTGTGTTGGGTTGGTTTCAACGGGAAAGAGCCCTTGTATTTCAGGAAAAAGAATGGTTCCTTGTATCTGAGAGCCCTGTTCTTGGGAGATGGGCATGGAGACAATAAGGTTGTTTTCAGATAAAAAGACTTTTGTCTCTTTTTTTGATATTGGAAGGGCATTTTTGGCAGCTGTATGTTCTGGGAATTCAGAAGAGGGAATTGCAGATGCTGAAACCTGAAGAAGGGCTGTGCTTTGTCCATTTCCAGGAATACAACTACCGTTACACGCCAACCAAAAACTGGCAAGATCGATGGGGTATGAACCTTCTTTTACCTCCTCGTCTACGTGGAAGCGAACAATCCATTTTGGAGATTCTCCATATCCGTAGATCATCGTCGATCCCGATGGGTATCGAGAGGGAGCTGGCCAAAGAATTTCTGTTACCGAAATTCCCTCTGGAAGATTCCAATCGAAAGAGGGAGCCAGACCGACTTCTCCGGGGTTTTTCCAGTAAAGATGCCATCCTTCATCTAAGGAAAATTGAATGACCCCCTCGAAATTACCTCCTGGGCGAACAGAATAAGGGGGGAGTATGAGGGAGACGGTGGTGTTAGAGGGGAGCTCCTGTGTGGATCCGCTTACACTCAAAAGACAAAATAGCAAGAGCAGAAATGAAACCATCTTTTTCATAGAAAGCGTGCCCCTTAATAAAAGAGAAATGTCTGTTTTCACATGTGTTGATACTCGAAAAATTTGTTAAATGTCAAAGTTTTCGGTGAGAAAAAATAGAGTTCTTGACGGTCTTCTCCTTTTTTCCTAAGATGAGATTTCTTTTTGTGTAAACCCTGCGTTGCGCCCTATCCCGCTCCAGGGGATGAGCGAAGGGGACGGGATGCGAATGTTGCGACGAGGGCAAGGGTTTCCTCCCTTGCCCTCGGCGCAACATGAAGTAAATCGTTCCCTGCAGCCGTCCCATTGAGAGGAATAGGGTGCAACGAAGGGTTGTAATGGTTTGTTTGAGGTGTGCCATGCTTGCTGTTATTATCCTATTTTTTCTTTTTATCTCTCCGTTACCTGCAGCGGAAAAGCAGACGATCTGCTTGAACATGATTGTAAAAAATGAAAGTGAGGTTATCACGAGGTGCTTGAACTCAGTAAAGCCCATGATCGACCACTGGGTCATTTTCGATACCGGTTCAACAGATGGTACACAGGATATTATTCGAGAATGTATGAAAGATATCCCCGGGGAGCTGCACGAAAGACCTTGGGTAAATTTTGCCCATAATCGAAACGAAGCCCTGGATTGTGCTCGAGATAAAGCCGATTACGTTCTCATTATGGATGCAGACGACTTTTTAGAGTTTGAAAAGCCATTTCAAAAGGGGAAGTTAACAAAAGATAACTACCAAATCAGGATTTTTCGAGACAGTGTCTCCTTTTATCGAACGCAATTAATTAGTATGAAGTGTCCATGGCGTTGGGAAGGCGTTTTGCATGAATATTTGACCTGTGACGAGCACTGTTCGTCTGATATATTAGATCATGTCTTATACCGGACGACGCACGAGGGAGCCAGATCCCAAGATCCTGACAAATACCTTAAAGATGCGCAGCTTCTTGAGGCTGCTTTGAAGGAGGAGCCGAATAATACGAGATATGTCTTTTATTTGGCTCAAAGCTACCGAGATGCCGGTCTTAATGAAAAGTCCCTCGAGTGGTACAAAAAAAGAATTTCGATGGGCGGTTGGGATCAAGAGGTGTACTATTCAATGCTTCAAGCGGCCCACCTTGAGCGGGATTTAAAGTATCCTGAAGAAGAGATTGTCGAGAGCTATTGCAGGGCCTTTCGATATCGACCACATCGTTTGGAGACTACGTACTACCTAATGGGCCTTTACAGACAGATGGGGCGAAATGATCTGGCCTATTGTATGGGGAAAGCCCAAGATTTCGTCTTTAAGCCAGCTCAAAGAGATATTCTCTTTGTTCAAGATTGGATTGAGGAATATGGCCTTTTGTTTGAGCTCTCTATTTGTGCCTACTATGTAGGTGCTTATCAAGAATCGATCGATCTGTGCGATCGACTTTTGAAGTGTGAAACCGTTCCTTCTGACTGGAAGTTTCGAATTGAGCGCAATCGAGAATTTGCTGTAGCCAGGCTCGACGAGTCAGCAGAGCGGTGTGCTTAAATAGACCCTTCTAGTTGCCTTTGACGAAAACACCCAACACGCCCCTTTAAAAAAGGACGTGTTGGGTGTTTTTTTTTGTCTTTCGTTTTTTTATTAAAAAATATTTGTTTTTAATGTTAAAGTATCCCTTTTGTTTTTTTCTTATATTAATAGTTGGGTTTTTAATATGGACGTTCCCTCTTCTTCTCTCTCTTGCCAAGACTTTGAGCAGCAGAAGGTAGGCCCTTCCACAGAGATGGTAACACACGCTGTTGTGCGTCGCGTTTTGTCCTTTGTCCAGGAGGTTATTGCTTCCCAAGCTGGTGCTAAACGTGCAGAGGCTCGTTCTAAGCTGTACTCTCTTCGAGAAAGGATCTCGATTGGGGAGAAAAGTACGATAGCGTTTTTTTCGCATGTGGTTGGTTGTTCAGAGCAAAGTATCCCTGCTGTTATTGATTGCTTATGTAACAGGCTCGATTCAGTTTCCTCTGATTCTTCTGTTGGCTTTACTAAGGAAAATAGTTTTTCATACCGCGATCTTCCTGATATTTCTCCCATAACCGCCAGGCAATTAGGTCATATTCTTGGAGACTCTTTTTTATCTGGCTCTGGTCTTGAAGGAGGTAATTCGAAAGAGATGGTCGATCTGCTCGTACAGATGCTAAAGAGATTTCCCAATCAGACGCCTTCCATACACCAGTGTATCTCTTTGTTTGAGTCGATAATCTTTCCTACTGACTCGGAAAGTGCCGGTCAAATTCCACTAACACGGGTCGCGCCCTTGAGGAGGGCTTTGCAAGAAAGGTTGAAAGCGTTAAAACCGGGAGGCTCTTTTTTAATATATGGTGGTTGGAATGGTCTGCCAGCGCATGCAATCATCTATCAGGTAGTACAATCAGAAAAAAATTTGGAGATGGTTGTATATAATACAGGAGATGGAACTGAAGAATACCATCCCTCTTTAGTTGAAAATGGTAGGAAAAAAATTGTTCCATGGGTACGTCTTTTAGATATTGAAAGATCTGCCATTTTTGATGAGACCTTTCTTCACGCCCTTCAAAACCTGTATGCGTATCGAATGGTTTTTGAGCAATATACCTCTCAAGACCTTTATCAGGGTCTTTTAGGGCTTTTGGGAGGACGATGGGAGACGAGCAACAGTACATTTCCCCGCCATTGGTATATGTATCCTCAGCAATCGGGAACCTGTTCATGGAAATCTCTGCTTGCTGTGCTCCAGAAGAACCTTTCCTATAATGAGTATGGCCTTTTATGTCATTTCATCGAATGGAGAGCCCTTGTCGGGTTCTATCAGCAGCATGCCGACTCTCTGCACAGCAAAGAGAAGGAGCGAACATTGTTGAGGCTTTGTGCCGAGAAGTTTGCAAGAAATTCGCTCGCTGCACACATTCAAAATCACATTGATGAAGAATCGCTCAACAATGCTAAGAGGACAGTAGCAGAGATTTTACAAGCGGTAGAAATCGCATCAGAAAAAGATGTTGCTGCTCAATATACAGCCATTCCAGAGGTTTGCTATGCGCGGAGAGGTGACTGTTCGTTTGCGTGTACCCTTGAAAGATCTCCGAAAGATATTCCTGAAGAGCCTGTTCGACCCGGGGCTGTCTCAAGAAGCTCCCGTCCTCCGGTACGAAAAAAGAGAAGGACTGAAAAAGACAATGAAGACGATCTCTTGATAGCTCCCCACAATATCTCTCAAACACTATCAAACTGCTACAAAAAAAGTCATTTTCTTGTAGATCAAGATCCGGTACAAGCTCTCTATCTGCTGGATCAGATAGTTCTTTCCTTACCTATGCCTATTGTGGGCGATGGTTTTTGGGCAGAGTTAACGAAAAGAGAAGTGGTTCAGTGTATGAAAACACTTGCTCAAATGGCCGAACTCTCCGTTCAGATCCACATAAAAGGTCATGAGATACCCCAGAAGAATCGGCTATTGACGCAGGGGATAGCTCTCTCTCTTAAGGCAGCATGTATTCAATGGCATCTTATAGTTCTCTCTAATGCCATGCCCAAGGCTTCTTACTATTTCCCAGAGCTTGATCTTAGCATGCCTCGCTTTGAAAAAGGGGGAGAGCCTGTAGGAATCATCTCTTCTGAGGTTCGAAGACAGTATGAGCAGGTAGTAGAGTATATAGGAAAAAATATGCTTGAAAAGGGGAGACTAGACTGTTCCCACGCTGTTGGCGACTTGACAGTTTCCCTTAAAAGTGGAAGCAGCACAACGAATTGGATTCGACTTCTTGCTCCACACCTTCAAAGAGCCCCAAACTTTGATAAAGATCCCTGTTGTGCAACTGCACATGCGTTATGCGACATGACGGGAAAGGTTGTTTCTAGGGAATTTTCTTATTGGCACAGACAGATGCTTTCGGCGAGGCTGCTTGCAGGACTTCTGCAAACCCCTATATCACTACGGAAAAAGAAAGGGTCTCTGTTTGCTTTTGTCTCTGAAAGCTCCGGTCTTCCCGGTACATGGATTGTGAGGGGGAATATTTTTGTACAAGATGAGTACTGGTATAAAAGAAGCGTTGATAGAAAGAATCTCTCTCTCCGCGGTGTCGGCCAATATGTGTCTAGTACGCGTTCCGATCATCTCAGAAGAGATATGATTGGATGGTCGGAGGGAACTGTTTTGAGTCAACATGCAGATGTTATCACAAAACAGACCTCGAGCCAGATAGAACTAGATTTCTTGCTCCAATTTACCAATGAGACCCACAATGCTCGGCCGCTTTATTTAGCAAAGCTCCTCAACTACCTTTCAAAGCATGTTGATAGGTTAAATAGTGTTGACATGCAAAATTATTTCACGGATTTGTTTACAGCGCCCTTTTTATTATCCGAAAGCCTCCTCTTCTTCCAGGAGATTGCTAACCGTTATCGTGAAACCATGATAGAGGGTTTTTCGGTTGCAAAACAGACGGGACAAATAGCCTCTGCTTGTTTTTATGCGGGTCTTCTATTTCAAACCCAAGTTGCCCCCTATTCCTCTCATGGGACGGCTGCAGAGAACGGTCTACTTCATGTTGCTCCTCGGCAAGGGATGAAACCCTTGCCCTCGTCGCAACATTCGCATCCCGCCCCCTTCGCTCATCCCCTGAAGCAGGATAGGGCTCAACTTGGGTTTCAAGAGGCAGAGTCCTCTTCTGAAGATCTTCTTGCAAAAGAAGACGTGTGTGCCAAAATACGGAGCCTTTTTCCCATATGTCAAAATGAGAGAGATAGGGCTTTGGTATATAGGCAGCTTGTTGCTTCGTGTGTTCTTCCTTTAGATAGGGCATCTATTCAAGAGATAGTTTCAGCCCATATCTTTTTAACCCTTTATCCCATACCAAAAGAGCTTCGCAATGGGTATGACCTGTATATTGAGCAGTTCTTTAAAATGGCCGAAGCAGAAATTAAGACAACGGTTTTATCTGCAGAAGGAAATGATATCCTCTCCGCTATTTTGTTGCCCTTTCAACAACAGGGAGTTGCCTTTTCTCAACATCTGTGGGATACAAGTTCCTTTCCTCTTTGTAAAAACGGTCGATATAGTATCGACCTCTATAAGGGGGCGCTTTTTATCGATGGTCAACAGCTTATACCAATACCTGAAGAAATAAAGCGTTTTCTTACCAATCAGGGCGTTCTTATTACAAGTAACCTCTGTCGTCTCTCACATGGTGGAAAGGTATCTATCCTAAACGATGGAGCTCTTCGGCTCATAGAGGAAGAGGGTTCAAAGACGCGAATTCAAATCCGTATGGAAGAGCAATGGCTAGAGCAGGTGAGCCGCTCAGAAGAAAAGCAGGATTGCCCCTATCTATTTAGAACAACTACCCACTGGGTTGCGCTTGATAAGACCTATTGGCTATTTTTGGATAAGCGGACAATGGCTGTACGCGCCCAAGGCCCTTTTATCAATGGAAAAGTAGCTGTTCAAAGTGTAGAAAAGGGAAAAGAGGGATTATTCCTTGTCGATATATCTCCAGACTATTTGGGTGGATCGTACGCCTTTTTAAGGGGCATAGCCGATGTCCACGACATTCATGTGTGGAGAGATAGCGAGGGCAATCATAGATGTATCGAGCTTCCACAGTATGATCTTGATTTCAGGATAAATAGCGAGGATGCTCGAGCGTATTGTTCTCAGATAGGTGGCTTCTATCTTTCTAAAAACCAGGGCATTGTGGATCTGCACGGTTTTCGAAACTATCTGCTTCTTGAAAATAGCAGAGGGCAGAAGAAGGTTGTTATTCCCGTGTGACCGCTTGAGTTTTTGGAAGAGGAAGTTCGGGTCCATCCATTTTCGTGCGTAGTAACTCAGGAAGTAAGAGAGGGAGTAGAAAATCAGCCCTATGTTGTCTACTCTATTAGCGCTTCGTCAAAACTTGTGCCTAAAACAAGAGAGGAAGCCTTTCTTCTTGCCTATTACTTTCTTGGAATGAAGAAATATGCCGATAGTATGCGGCTTATTCGTGCATATGGTTCGAACGTAGGTGGTTTTACAGATGGCGAGCTATCCATTATTGGTTGGATCTCAAAGGTAGTCAATGGTGTCTACGGAGACTGTACTCCTATGGCTTTAGCTGTCTACCTATGTATATTTTCGTACGTTTGTAAAAACGACCGAGCATTCAAAATACAGAAAAGGATCGGTGCAGTTGGATCTTTTTATCAAAAATATCTAAATGTTTTAGAAGATATAGGACGGTGTCGACTTACACTTGACGAAGAAAGAGAGCTTCTTCGAGGCTTACGACCCTATATACACAGCTCTTTTGGCACTTCGAGGCTTGCCCATCTCTCTGGGCAGAAGATGGAGCCCTTTACAGAAGCCATCAAAACGCCTTTACGTTGGGACTCGGATATGCGCGATATTTCATGGAGACCCGCTTTTGGCAAAACTAAGGGAGAACAATGGTTTATATTCAGGCCGAAGAAGGTGTTTTCGGAAATTTTTTCACATTTATACGCTCAGGCTAAGGCAAAAAGCGGTGTTAGCGAGAAGTTGAAACGGAAACTAGTTGTTGGTTTGTGTCCAGAATCAGAAAAAACTTCTCAACATATTTTGCTTGCGGTTATCAAAAATCCAGATATCTTCCCATCACCACAAGAGCTTTCTCAAAAGATTCCCGAAGATCTTGTGCATCTTGCGAAAAGCGTTACCGTCGTATACCCTAAGCCACCCCAAGTCTGCAGAGTCTCTTATGCAACCCAATTGCAAGTTTCGCTTACGCCCCGCATAGCGCTTAACTCGCTTGAATCACATTCGCTTCCCCCGATACTTACTAGAGAGCGATTTTCCGAGGTTTTTTCTGAGAGATCGCAGGAAACGGTACTTTCCGTTAGCAAACAAAAAGAGTTCATCTCCTCTATCAGGTCATGTGCGGATAATGAATCGGCGTGTTTTGACTTTTGTGAAACGATTATACGAGGAAATAAGAGGGCCTCACGTGAAGCAAAAAAATATTCATTGTTGCCCGGAGTCTCTTTCTCACAGCTTCGAGAAGAGCTTGTACGTCAACATGCCGAACAAGAGGCGGATATTTTTCTTCAAAAAGGATATATCGAAAGCGTCATAAATAGCCGACCGGCAACTGTCCACGAATTGGAAGCCTTGGGAACGGCGAAAGGCTCGCCAACACCTTTTGAAGAGTGCATCTTTTTCTTTCTCCATCAAGATCCCAAAATTCTTATAGAGCAAAACGCAACGCTTACCGAAAAGCAAATAAACGAGGTGAACCAAAGTATTTTTGTCTACCTTCTCTCAACCACTCGTCAGCAACAAATCGAGCGGGCTATTCATAGAATTGATCAGATTAATGGACTTTGTACAGATGATCCCCATCGAGAGGAGATGGTATCTCTTCTTGCTCAAGAGATCTCAGCTCATAGGGCGTATGATCCTAGGGTTCACCCCAGATATTTGGTATATGAGCACTGTACAAAGTGGATGCTGCGGCCAAAACAGGTAGAGAGTCTTGGTTTGTTGATGGGGTCCAACAGCTGTGTGCAGCAGCTGCTTATGGGGCTTGGGAAATCAACGGTCTTGCTTCCCCTCCTCTCTCTTTTAAAGGCCAATGGCGAAAATCTATCGGTTGTTCTTCTTCCCAAGGCGCTCTTTAGGCAGTTCTCTTTGGAGTTGGAACAGCAGTCAATGCTCTTTTCGCATCAAAGGATCAATTGTATTACCCTGACAAGGGATTCTGATTTTTCTGCCTTAGCAATGCAAAAGTTGTATGAAGAGCTCGAACGGATCCGACAAGAGAGAGAGAGTCTTGTTATTACAAAAAAGAGCATCAGCTGCCTTGTTTTGCAGTTTAAAGTATTCTTGTTTGAATATATCAAACAGCCTAACGACCAACTCCTAAAAACAATTGAAGCGATGCGAAAGAGCATTGCTCTTTTTCGAACAAGTGGGGATCTGATTGCCGACGAGGTCGATCTCATCTTACACACTCGTCGCGATAATCGGTTTGCCCTTGGAAAGACTCGATACATAGACCAAGGACGGCTTGAGTGTGTTGGAGATATCTACTCTACTCTTGTCGAGATGTTTGGAGACAATGAGCTCTTTATGAGCGCGGAGCATTATACTGCTCATGTAAAGAGGCCTTTGGCTGAAAGGCTGCTTACAAAGCAGCTCCAGAGAATACAGAACCTGTTCGGTATGGATCTTTCTGGATGCTACGATCATCTTCTTTCCTATATTTGTGGAGAGGTGGAGCTCATAGATCAGCTTGAACACGGGGAGATACGCCACCTATTAGGCTTGATGAAGGGGGAGCTTACCCTTCTCCTTCCGCTTACTCTTTCAAAGCGCTGCGACACAAGCTACGGATTTTCCCATACCGGGGACTATGCATTTTCTATTCCTTATTCGGCCAATAATACGCCTATGGAAGGCTCTGAGTTTGGAAATATATATGAGATGCTCAATTACACAATGCAGGCTCTGCTTAATAAGAAAGAGATAGCAGAGAGGATACGCCCCTTTGTACAGCGTCTTCAGAAGGAGATTAGGGATGAGGTCTTGATTTCCCCTCTACAAAGAATAGAGGAATTTGCTTCCTGGAAGAGGTTGCATCGGTTTGTGGGAACAACGGAATGTTCTCTCTTCGATGATGCCCTCTATCAAAAAGTAGCAGAGATCTTGAGAAGAGATAGATTACTTTTAGTGGACTTTATTCGAGATGTTATTTTCCCACACGCATACTCTTTCGAAGAAGAGGTCTCAGTAAATCCAGCCGGGCTTGTTTCGCTATTTAAGCGGTTTCAAGGTTTTACGGGGATTCCTTGGAACAGTAGAGCATTTCCATCACAGATCGAAAAAACCTATCTCGATAAAGATGCTGAAGGAGAAGCTATCTGCTTATTAGCGCGACAATTGCGCGCCATCTGTCTGCTCAATCATGAACAAGGCAGCTCTCTTCTTGATGACGTATGTGCACATCTAGAAAAAGATCACAGAGCGTTTATTGATGTGGGCTCTTTGTTTCGTGGATATTCTAATGAAACAGTTGCGCGTCTCTTTTTAGAAAGGCTTTCAGAAGATGTCCAGGGAGTCGCTTTTTATAAAGATGATCAAATTGTCATATTGGAGCGAGGAAACGGAATCGTTCCTTTCAACAGCTCTGTCATTCCTCCAGAAAGAAGATTTACCTACTACGATCAAAGGTATGCAACTGGAGCAAATGTAGAACAGGCTAACAAGGCTGTTGCAATCGTTTCAGTTGGTGGAGATCTTCTTCTTAGAGACCTTCTTCAAGCTATATGGCGGATGCGAGAGTTAAAAAATGGACAACGAATTGACCTGTTGCTTTCCGCTTCTGCCCAAAAGTTGATACAAGCGCGCTTTCCTAAACAAAAAATCAGCCTAGAGTCTATCTTGCTCTATACTCTTTTTTTGCAGGAAAAGCAGATAGATGAGCATTGCATCTTAGCTGCCCGTCAACAGGTCGATCAGATTCCAGAAGATCTTCTATTTGACATTCTCACAGCCTCAGGTTCTTTGACTAAGGATTTCTTATTGCGACCAGGTGTTGCGCAATTAATCAAGCTTCTGCCGATCTCTACAATAGACTGTCCGTTTGATGTGTATGGTCGACTCGATCGAGTCGTGTCGAGAGAAGACTATACAAGGGAAATTGTCGATGCGTTAAAAAAGCGAATAGAAAACGTTCTATCAACTATTGCAGGACATAATTGTAGTGAAATCATTCAATTAAAGTTAGGTCGTATCTTGGATACTCTTTCTCTGCCAGAAAGGATTCAAATAAATGCGGGATCTCAAGATTGCACAACAGAGAGAGAGCAAGAACGGGAAAAAGAAGTCAATACTGATATGGCCATTGACTCCCAAGAATCAATAAAACAGATTTTCCCTCAGATTGCCTTTACACCACCTCCTCCTATTGCTTCTCATGATCTATTCGAGCACTGTCCGACACGACTTGAAGCAAACGTACATTTGCCTGTTGCGTCTGTGAATACGATCCTTGAAAGGGGGGGCATTGTTCCTGTATTCGATCAGGGTCTTATCATCTCTTCTAACGTTGTTCCGTGGCGGGTTGTTCAGCCGACTCCCCCTGTGTCGTATGGTCTGTTTGGTAGTTTTCCTCAGCAGGTCCCAGGAATTGCTGTAACAGCAGGTCCCATTCGGGGCATAAGCGGTGCATTACATGTCAATCCTTCTCTAGAGCCTCGTGTCTTCCTCAAAAGGCCATTGTTTATAAAGCAGCAACCTCCTGTGCAGCATCTGCTTGTGATGGGTCTTCCAGAGTCTGTCTATGTGCGTATTTTGGATTTTGAAGAGGCAGCGTTCTTTTTTAGAGCATTGGGAGAGGGGTCTCCCCTTAATAATCAACCGGTGGCGCTCTATGACATCGATGTTGGGCTGCTTAGGGCGTCTGGTGAAGGTGTACAAGAGATGCTCGATGGTATAGTTTTCTCCTACTTAAAGGTACAGGCGAAATTTTTTGGTGGGGAATCGGCATTTTTTGGACAAGAGATCGATCATCTTAAGTCGTGGATTGGTTTTGTTGGAGCAGGGCCCTTATATGAGGTATTTAAAAAGATAATCCAACACCATCCTCAAAAGCAAAAAGAGTTTGAGTCGAGTCCGTTGAAGTCTGTTCTGCTTTCTGCTGCAGCCTCTAACAAGATGCAGATAGAGATATTAGCCTAACTTCCTTTCTTGCAGTTTGAGTTGAGGGGCAGAATCGGGGTTCCATTCGACGCTATATTGCCATGAAGGCTGAGATATCGATTCAAAGGTCGTTGTGATCTCTCCAGAAGGCTCTTGTGTCAGATGTGCTCTTTGCCCATCTGGTACCACGAGATGGAAAGGGCCTATAATGGAAAGACCATCTGCCTCTACCTCTGAAAATCCTTCTAAGATTATTGAACAGCTCTCTTCTCTTTCAAAGGTTGCGTAAAGAGCGTGGTCAACAGAGTGGTCCTTAATTCCTTTATTTGTGACGGAGACGTTGTTGAGGCGAGCGCGCCCTACGTTTGGTCCAAAAGATACGCCCTGTTGCGGCACTGTTGACCCTAGAGGCTCTTTGGCAAGAACACGAAGACTGCCATCTAAACGAAGGTTATGGCAGGAGATCTCCGCGATCTCTAATTCAAGCTCGGATTTTTCCTGAATAGTGCCATGGGAAAGTTTTTGTGAGATGACTGTCCAAATGGGCCCGAGTGCCGGATGGAAGTTGAAAGTGATGGCAGGGCCATCTTTGATGAACTCGTCTACTGTTTGTCGCTTTGGTATCGTAAAATGACACTCATTTTCTAAAAGGTTGCAGAGGGAGGTATTCCAGTCAAACAGAGCTGCTTGAGGTGTTTCTTTGGAGCTTTTGCCTGGGGTAAAGGCGTTTTTGGCCACTGAGAAAAATTTATCGCGGTTTTGAAGCAGTAAAAAGGTGGAAAGATCTTCTGGGGTTGTTGGATTTTTTGGATTAATGGAAGAGAGCATGGCATCTGTCATATTTTGCATAGACGATTCCAGTCGCCCTGCTTGTGTGCGAATCTCTTCGCCATTTTTTTCATATGAGACAGTTGTTTTTGCATTGACAACCATACCAGGAAACGGATCTGTACGAAGGGCCTTTTCAATACCTTGAACGTTGGCGTATATGACATTTGTGTTAGCGGGAAAGGCGCCTTCTTTAAAAAGATGGGGCATTACCTCTTTCAGGCAGGCAAAATGGGTATATTCGATATTAGAGATGGTGGCCTTACTGTCGCGTACAGATAGAACATTTAACCCTTCGGCCATCCCAGGTCTACTTGGACAAGAGAGAAACCCAAACGCCTTACGGTTTGTAGCGCCATATCCTCCCAGTGCAAAAAGACTGTAGTCGAGAGCCGCGAGAGGGTTGTTGATCTGTCGTACAATTGTGTGTTCAATATTCTGTCGCTTTAACCAATGAAAAGCTCCTGAATCTTGGGAGAGCTTCCATATAACACCATGGCCTCCAGGCTTTAGCGCCAACTCTAAAGGAGCGGTGACTACCCAAGCGCCATTGAGATCGATAAGAGGAACCAGTGGTTGTACGATACGACGTACCTTGTCTTTAGGTCTTTCGAACCAATCTGCCTCTGCCCACATCTGTTGGATGTAATGATCGTTGTTTTTTTCCTGAGAGCTCATAACGATGATAGGAATCTGCAACTGTTTTCCAAAGCTTCTGTAATACCAATACTCTTGTGCAAGAGCGTCGCGAATAAGCCCTGAAAAGAGAGAGCGTCCACAAAACAGTTGGCAAGCAGCAGGCTGCGGCTCTTGTGTCTCTTTGTTGATCAGCCCTAGCCTATCACCTGCTCCTCCAACGGGAAAAATAAAGGCTGTCTTATCGAGATTTTTACATCCTTCAAAACACAGTTTCCATACATCTTTCGTTGGAGTTTGGATCTTTGTGTATGGAGGAAGAAAGACCTGGGCCGTTGATTCCTGTTTTTCATCTAGAAGCGAGAGAAATGTACGGTGATATCCGAGTAGTCCCCCGAGCGGTTCATAGAATTGGTCTACTCGGACAAGTGTTGAAACGAATTTAGAGAGGGCGGCTTGTTTATTTGGAAGGTGTTCAAACCCTTCAAAGGCCGCGTCAAATTGTTGTAAAGCAGCAGCGATTGCAAGGACGTATGTCTGTTCTGAATTGGCGGTGGAGAGAAACTGAGAGACTTCTGGGTGTTTTTGCAGCGTATTGATAACGACGAGATCTTGTTGAAGCTGCTCGGTTTTTTCTTCTAGTGTTGAACACTCGGAGAGCGTTTCTTCAATTTCATTGCACAGGGCTAAAACGTGCGCTCTATTTTCTTTTGAATCGGCGAGAACCTGCATGAAAATCCCCAGTATGGTTAAAAATGAAACAAGAAAGATCTGTTTTCGCATACCTTCTTTCCTCTTTTATACAGTAAACAATAGAAGACCAAGTACGATCCGATACCACCCAAAAGGCGTTAGACCTCGCTTTTCTACCAATCTAATCAAGGGCCGAATGACGAAAAGCGACGAGAGAAACGCTGTAACAAAGCCTGTGAACAACATAATACCTCCTTCTGCTGTAATCGAAGGATATGAGATAATACATTCCAAAATTCCCGCTCCACAAAGGGCAGGAATGGCCAATAAAAAGGAAAATTCAACGGCTACGTTTCTTTTCATGCCGACATAAAGCCCTGAGGCAATAGTGCTTCCAGACCGGGAGACTCCTGGAATAAGGGCTAAGGTCTGAAAGATCCCAACGCCACCTGCTTGTCTGACGGAAATATTTTCGCCTCTAGAGCTGGTTTTTGAAGCCCGATCAATCAAGAGAAATGCAATTCCTCCGACGATTAAAGAGAGGTTTATAATGGTTGGCGTATAGAAATACGTCTTAATATAGTGATGAGCAAAAAAACCAACCACTGCTACGGGTATGGTAGCTAGAAATAACAAAAGCAGGAGTCTGTTTCTCTCTTGTGTTTTTGAGAAGAGGCGCTTAAAGAAAAACGCCATAATAGCCATTCCCGAACCAAGCTGAAGAATGATTTCAAAGCTTTTTTCTGGGGAGCTCTCAAGTCCCAATGTTTTTTCAAAGAGCAGCAAATGTGTTGAAGAAGAGATAGGAAGAAACTCTGTAATTCCTTGAACAATACCCAGAAGAGCTGCTTGGAGTATTGAAAACATTTATGTTTCCTCGCTCTCAAAAAACATCAGGTGAACAAACTCTTTTGGGTCAAAAGGACTCAGCTCTTCTAGTGTCTCTCCGGTTCCTACAAACTTTACCGGTAGGGAGAGATCCTTTTGTATCGCCATGACAACGCCGCCTTTGGCCGAGCCATCGATTTTGGTAAGCACAAGGCCGGTAACTGGAGTGGCCGCATGGAAGGCTCGAGCTTGTTCAATACCATTTTGTCCGACTGTTGCATCGAGCAAGAGAAGGACTTCATGGGGAGCGCCTTCAAGTGCCTTATGGCAACTTCTATTGATCTTTTCAAGTTCGTTTAAAAGATTTCGTTTGTTTTCCAGTCTTCCTGCAGTATCGATAAGAAGAACATCTATCCCTCGTGCTTTTGCAGCGCAAATAGCGTCGTAGGCGACAGCTGCCGGATCTGCTTGAGGAGCAGAATGGATCATCGGAATATCGAGTCGGTTGGCCCATACCCCTAATTGCTCTTGAGCTGCTGCTCGAAACGTGTCTGCTGCAGCTACGAGAACGGTTTTTCCTTGCTGTAAAAATCCATGACTTAATTTTGCAATCGAGGTTGTTTTACCGCTTCCGTTTGCTCCAACAATGAGAATGACTGTAGGACCGTCATGGTTTTCTTGCAGATTGAACTGAAGGTGAGAGATCTCCTGAACCAATTTCTTTTCAAGTGTTGAGAGAATCTCTTCAACGGTTGTTTTGGGATCTTTTTTTAAGAGAGCCCGAACTTCTACGATGAGATCTTGAATGATCGCGACTCCAAGGTCTGCTTCATAAAGGATCTCTTCGAGCTCTTCGATGAAGGATTCGTCAACGTTCTTACCAAAGAGTGTTTTAATCCGACCTGTTAGTGCCGACCGTGTTGAATGCAGTATGGACCGAACTTTAGACCAGCTGCTCTTTACCCAACTAAATACCATGGGCGTTTGTTACCAAATTGTTATGTGGGATGAAAAATGCTTCGAATAAAGATACTGTGAAAGGAGTATTTATCTCAACAACCGACTTATTTGCAGTTCAAAAAGTTTTGTGATAAAGATACGAGGAAAGGGGTCGGTTTATGTATGTATGCGGACATCAAATATATGCTCTTCTCCACCGTTTTGGGATACCCACACCTGCATATCACCTCATCAAAAAAAGTAATAAAGAGTCTTTTCTTTGCCAAACACACCTTGGACAGGCGTTTGTAAAAGCCCATTTCATCGAAGAAACAGAGACTCAACAGACGACCTCTAAAGAGGAAGCGGCAGCGGTTGTAGAAGAGCTGTTTTCCCAATCTCCTTCTCCAATGGAAGTGCTTGTTATTCCACATATTCCCCTTAAGAGCAGATATTATCTTGCGGTTTCAATAGAGAGGGGAGAGATCGTTGTGACAGCTAGTGTCGATGACGATCTTTCTCTTAAAGAGCGCGAAAGGGAAAGACGCCTTTTCCGAGAAACGGTTTCTGAGCGAGGAAAACTGCACAATTTTCAAGTTCGAAGGCTGCTCGCACATCTTGGAGTCACCAAGAACAGAGAGGGAATGAGAAAAATTATTGAGGGACTTCTCTCTACATTTTTGTATTTTGATGCGACCTTTATTGAGATCGCTCCTCTTGGTTGTTCGGAAGGGGGAAAATTTTTGGCCCTCGATGTTCGAATGGATGTGGATGGAAACGCGCTGTTTCGACAGCCGGAAGTGGCCCGCCTTGTTACAAAGGCTCGGGAAAACAAACTCTTAGGCGGCACTATCGGATGTATGGCCAATGGAAAAGGCCTTGCTGCGGCAACCTGTGACCTTGTTCGTTTGGTAGGAAAAAGTTCCGCTATAGCTCTTGATGTAGAAAATAGTGTTGAGGCAATAGTACAGGGGTTGCACACGTTAGAAAATGAAAAAAGTGTCGAGAAGATCTTTATAAACGTTTTTATGGGACTGCTCGACTGTGAAAAAATAGTCGATGCGTTGAGAAAACAGAAGATTTCTAAGCCTACAGTCATTCGCATTGAGGGGACCAATGCCAAAAGAGCGTGTGCACTCTTGAAAAAGCTCCCTCCAACTGTTTTGGCGACGACCTCGCTGAAAGCGGCAGCACAAGCTGTGAGGGAGTTGTAGATGCCGATTATTGTCGATAGATCAACTCGTGTGCTCTACCAGGGGATTGGAGGAGAAGAGGGGATTTTCGATCTTCAACAGTCTCTTGCGTATGGAACACATATCGTCGGTCTTGTCGATAGTGAGTATGAAAGTAAAGAGCTTTTCGGGCTTCCCGTCTTTTCGACGGTCCAAGAGGCGCTGCGGCAGACAAGGGCAACTGTTTCAATGGTTCGCGAACAGCCCTCTTGTGCGTCTGATGCTATTTTAGAAGCAGAAGATTCTGGTATAGAGTGGATTATCTGTGAAAGAGATTCTCTTCCCGAACAGGACATGGTTGAGGTATATAGGACTATCAAGAGAAACAGGAGAAGCCGGCTGTTGGGTCCGGGCTCTTTTGGGGCGATCACTCCCGAGCAATCAAAGGTTGGACGCATGCCGGGCTATATCTTTTCTCCAGGGCCTGTTGGTGTTATCTCGAGTGCAGAGACTCTGGCATATGAGGCTGTATGGCAGATGACACGCTGTCATGTTGGTCAGTCGACATGTGTTGGTGTTGGGGACAAGTGGGGGGTCTCTTTTTCCGACCTGTTATCGTTGTTTGAAAAGGACTCGAGAACAGATGCTCTGTTACTCATCGCATTTTTTGAAGAGATGGAAGAAGTTATTTCTTGGGCAAAGAAAAATAGGCATAAACCGTTAATCGCCTATATTGCGGGCGGTTCAAAAGGATTGCAACATTCAGGAATCACAGTGATTGAGGATTTGTCAAAAATAGGCGAAACGGTGCACAACCTTCTGAAGAAATCCTAAATTAAGGAAAGTTCATGAAGCTGTTTCCCTCTTTGAACGTTCGGATACACATCTCGTTTATTGTGCTCTGCTTGATTTTCGGTGCCTTAATTGCCAAAAGTGTCTACTCAATTTTTGTTCTCGCCGCTTTATTGGCCGCAGTCTTTTTCATCCATGAACTTGGCCATCTTATTGTTATTCGGCTCTTTAATCGCGCCTGTTCTCTTGAGCTTGGCGGTGGTGGGGGACGGACAGAGGTTATTGGTCCACCGCTTATTTTTTGGAAGAGAGCGCTTGTCCATAGCGGAGGGATCATAGCAACCGCTCTTGCTGCTGGATGTGCAGAAGTGTACCTTACCCCTGAGTCTATAGCTCAAGTCGATGTCCTCTTCGTCTTTTTTCTTATGAATGTGGTCTGGTTTTGGCTCAACCTGCTTCCGTTTTATCCATTTGATATGGGTGAGATGTTGGTTGATTTTCTCTATACCATGTTTGGCCCTCCTGGAAGAAGAATTGGTGCTGCTATCAGCATGGTCTGTTCTGTCTTTTTTGCCTTTATCTCATTGAAGATGGGAATATTCTTAGGAGCCTATTTTGCCATGTATTGCATTGCGTGCAGCTGGAGGCTGTGGCAGTCCCCTCAACCCCGATCTTTTTCCGGACAGCTCTCAAGTGAGCAAAAGACTCTATGTGAGCTTAAAAATAGGTGGGACGAAGGAGAGCAGGAAACGGTGTTAGAGCCCCTTTTTTCACTAGCCTTACAGGGAAAAGAGCTTCGTGTCCGGCAAAAAGCTGTGGAGATGTATGCACGCTATGCCCTCCTTCTCGATCTTCCGAGAAAAGCGTATGCTGTGCTTCAAAAGACCAAAGACCCTCTTCTTTTCTCAGCACTGGAGCACTCAGTGTTGGCCGCATACAAAACCTCCCATTGGTTGGAAGGGCTCTCCTCTGGGAGAAATGCATTCCAGATCGAACAAAGTCCCTTTTTAGCAGTTGCCTGTGCCCTTTTAGCCGGTCGCCTGAACTTGGAAGAAGAGGCGCTCGGGTGGCTGCAGGCCGCCCAAAAGCTCGGAGTGCAAAATATATCTACAGTGATATCTGCACATGATTTCGATGCGCTTTCAACATGCCTTAGACCTTTTTAAAATCCCATCTTTGAACCTCTCTCGCCTTCAGGCGAGAGAGGTTCAACTGAAATTAAGGCAAATTTTTTGACAAATTCTCTTGGCTCTTTTAAAAGCAAATTAACTGCGATGATTGTATTTTTTATTGTATTTTTAAGATCGCAGTTATTGAAGGTAATTTAGGGAGAATAGGATGGTTTCTAGTGGAAGTGGTGTACGAGCAGCGTCACCTACAGTACATTGTCCAGATATAGCGTTTGATGAGATGTACGTACTGAGTAAAGCGCAGCTCATCTGGCTTCGAACTCCTGTTGCTTCAACGCCGCTAGGGCTCTACTACACCGTTTCAGGTATTTTTCGTCTTGTAGTAAATGTGTGTCGAGCTACGGGTGATTTTTTCTCATATCAAAAACAGTATGGTCTTGGTCTTCACGCTGTTCCCATTCCTAAAGGCAAAAAAGTTTCCGTCGTAACACAAGAGACGAAAAAGCGCTTGTATTATGCTGTAGATACCATTGTCTTAGGGGTATTGGCGATGATCCCAGTTATAGGCAACCTCGCGATACACGTCAGTAAATGGAGATACGCTTCGAAGGTTAACGAGCACTACAAAGAGCAGTGTAGAGTATGGTACAAGGAAGAATTTAAAAAGTTTGATAGATCCCTTAAAAAGATGCAGCATATGCTGCGGAGGCTGAAAGAACA
>Ga0180437_10002510_pt1 | contig 29097 bp, 23 predicted proteins | sample SS_ome_4_FD_132410 | JGI IMG/M metagenome (GOLD analysis project Ga0180437, IMG submission 132410) | Hypersaline lake sediment archaeal communities from the Salton Sea, California, USA - SS_3_D_1 metaG | ecosystem: Environmental > Aquatic > Non-marine Saline and Alkaline > Hypersaline >...
GACATAGTCTTTGTGGAAATCGGGGGGACGGTCGGTGATCTTGAGAACGCCTACTACATCGAGGCGATGCGTGAGCTGGCCTACGAGGAAGGACCTGACAGCTGCTGCTTCGTGGCGCTTACATACATACTTGAGCCGAGGACGCTGGGCGAGCAAAAATCGAAGGCGGCGCAGTTGGGAATAAAGCAGTTGATGCAGTGCGGTATTCAGCCGGACATTATAGCGTGTCGGGCCGCAAACCCGGTTAGCGAAAAGGCCAGGCAGAAGATAAGCGTATACAGCAATGTGCCAGTTGAAAGGGTCTTCAGCATGCCAGACTCGGCGAGCATTTACATGATACCGGCGATGCTGAGGGACTGCGGTATTGATTTCAAGGTTGCCAGGCTACTGAAGATAGACGACAGAATAAAGCTTCGTCAAGAGCGCAAGGCATGGGCGGAATGGTGCGATTTCACCGACAAGATCGACACTGCAACGCGCGAGGTGACAATCGGCATAACCGGCAAGTATACCTCCGTGCGTGACAGTTACGCCTCGATAATAAACGCGCTCGAGCATTCCGGGATTGCTCTAGGGTGTGAGGTGAAGATAAAATGGGTCGATACAACGCCCATCATCGACGATAACGCCGCCGCACACCTTGCCGAGGTAGACGGGATAATTGTGCCAGGCGGATTCGGCACGCGGGGTGCGGAGGGGAAAATAAGCTGCATAAGATATGCCAGGGAGCATAATCTGCCTTACCTGGGTCTTTGCTTCGGTTTTCAGATGGCGGTGATCGAGTTCGCACGAAACGTTTGCGGGCTGGAAAGTGCCAACAGCACAGAAATCGAGCCGGACTGCGGCGAGCCGGTAATCGACGTACTGCCGGAACAGAAGAAGATCGAAGGATTGGGGGGGAACATGCGGCTCGGCGGACAGGAGATCGAACTAAGAGCGGACACGCTGGCGTGGCGGCTTTTCGGTGAAAGGGATACCGTCAGGATGCGATTCAGGCACCGCTACGAGGTGGACCCGCGATATATCGAGACACTCGAGCAGGCGGGGCTGGTGTTCTCGGGCAAGGCTCCCGATCAGCCGATTATGCAGATACTGGAACTGCCGGAGCATCGGTTTTTCGTTGGCACTCAGGCGCATCCGTGTCTGACTTCGCGACCTCTGCGCCCGCAGCCGATGTTTGTGGGCTTAGTTGCGGCGGCAATGCAAAAACGGTATCCGGGCGAAAAATTGCCCGATCCCGCAGCATCTGTTCAGAAAGTATAGATCGCAACCACGGCGATTCGACAATGTCTGGCAGGGTCAGTTCTTTTCGAGTTCTTCCAGGCGTGCTTTTAGTGCGGTGTTTTCGTCTTTGAGTTCCTTGTTTTCTTTTCCGAGCGTCTCGAAGATGAGTCTAAAGCTGGCTTCTACTTTTTCCTTAGAGGTTTTTTCCAAGTCCTGCTTTTGCTGCTCACAGGCGACCAGCAGGTCTTTTTGTTTTTGAATTTCCTGCTTGAGGGTGGTGACATTATTGTTGCAATCGTGCAGTTCTTTCTGGAGGGCCATTTTTTCAGCTGCGATGAGTCTTTCCTTTTTTGAAGCGGACATATTCTCTTCTTCACAGCCTGCGATCAAGGCAATGATCACAAAACAAGTCATTGAAACAAACACTTTGGAGGCAACTGTCTTCATCTTGTTTCCTTTCAAATACCATTATCTATCAATTACAGCAGTTTGGGCTGTCAGTATAGCACTAATCGGCCTGCTGTCAAGGTCGCTTAAGTCATAAGTCATTCGAAAAGGACCTTGAGCTTTTCTTTATCGGCAGGGTTTATGACGGACTGGTCGGTCCAAACGGCCATATCCATGCTTTTTCTGCACTGACACTCCTGACAGAGGAGCCGGTGGTCGCTTTTCAGAATCGCCTCTATCAGCTTAAGACAGCTGTCTGTGGCTATTTGCAGATTCGAGATTATTTCCTTTAAGAGCGTTTGCTTGTCCTTTCCCTCTTGTTGTGGTCTCCAGCAATCATAATCGCTTGGCAGGGCGACGAGCGCGTAACAGATCTGTGCCTCGCGCGCCAGTTTTGCTTCGGGCATGGCCGTCATGCCGATCAAATCGCCACCCCAGGCTCGGTGCATCAGCGATTCTGCGCGTGTGGAAAACTGCGGTCCTTCTATGCACACATAGCAGCCTTTCTGATGTGTCACGACGTGGATGCCTTTTGCGGTCTCGCAGAGGATTTCGGCGAGGCGTGCGCACACCGGCTCTGCAAATTCGCAGTGCACGGCCGCGAAGCGCTGGAAGAACGTGTTTTGGCGTTTGAAGGTCTTGTCGATGAACTGGTCAACGATCACCAGGTGTCCGGGGGCTATTTCATCGGTTAGCGAGCCTACGGCACCGCTCGCTATCAAGGTTCGAACGCCGAGCTTCTTGAGCGCGAATATGTTGGCTGCATAGGGCACGTCGGTTGGCGAGAGTTTGTGGCCCTGCCCGTGCCTGTTGAGAAAGGCGATTCGCCGCCTACCGATTTTGCCGACCAGGATCGGGCCGCTTGTTTTTCCGAATGGTGTTTCAACCTCATGCGTCCGGCGGTCAATCAGGCGCTCAGCGAGTGCATCACCCAGTCCCGTACCGCCTATTATTCCGACCATTTGTTCTGCCATCCGGTTACCTCAAGTATTAAGTTCGCTGAGGGTGAATTCTACTCCTGGCTGCGGAGAATAACAAGAAAAAGTCCGGTGGCGGCCTGTATTATCATAAGAACGTGTCCGAAATTTTTTTGCGCCGGTTGCGGGATGGTGTTAATTTATGTGCTGGTTTTTGCTTTTGTTCAAGGTTTCTGCAAAGTTGAAGAGATCCTCTTTTGTATGGTTAAGCAAGCGAAGTAATGCGGCTTGATATCGAGAGCGGGAAAGTTGTCAACTACTCCAAGGCACCAAACCATCGAGAGTTTCAAAACCAGTGCACGAGCGCCAGAGTCGGTCGACGGCGCGTGTGGTCACTTGTCATATTTTATCTTGAAGTCGGTTGAGAGGCGCGTGCCAAGCGGGCACATGCATGTTACCTGGAGCACGTATGTCTGTTCGGGTACGGGGTCGAAATCGAGGTTGAATTCGTAGGCTCGCAAAAAGTCCCGCCAGAAACTGTTGTTCTGGACGGCATCGTTCAAATCGATGTCCGGCCAGATGGCAAGCCTTCTGCCCTCGGGTACGGCTGAGCGTTCGATGTATTGATAAAGCTCGAAGCGAAAGGTTGCTGGCGTTTTGACCTGGCTGCCGAACGAGTCAAGCAGGGTGACATACACCCTCAAGCCCGGCTGGTCCTGATTGTTGGCGCGTCGGGCGAAGTCGGTTAAAGGCATGATTCGAACCTTTGTGGGCGCATACGAAACGTATGAACAGAGCGGGTCGGCGGCGGCATGCGTTGCGGCCGGCTGACTTGGGGTTTTGGGCTCACAGCCGAACTGCATCAATAAAGAGATAAGAAAGGTTTTTTGCAGTATCGCAGAAATCCGTTTCATTCTATAAGTCCTCATCAAGCATGTGTCCGAGGCGGCGTTTTTTTGTTCGGAGGTAGTCGATGTTGTGCATTCCCGGCTCGGCGATAAGTGGTATTTGCTCGACGACTTTTATTCCGTAGACTTCAAGTCGGCTTATTTTCTTGGGATTGTTTGTTAGTATTCGTATTTTTCTCAATCCGAGGTCGGAGCAGATCTGCGCTCCGATTCCGTAATCGCGTCTGTCGGCCAAAAAGCCAAGCTCCAGGTTGGCTTCAACCGTATCGAGACCCTGCTCCTGGAGTTTGTATGCCCTGAGCTTGTTTGAAAGGCCGATTCCTCTTCCCTCCTGCCTCAGATAAATCAGGGCCCCCTTACCGGCCTGCTCGATCATTCTCATGGCCGTTACCAACTGATAGCCGCACTCACATCTCTGCGAGTGAAACAAATCGCCGGTCATGCACTCCGAATGCACCCTGACGAGAACCGGCTCATCGTGCTCGATTACGCCGCCGTTTTCGTCGAGCTCACCGATGTTTCCCTTGCACAGCGCCAAATGCGGTTCCGGTGAAGTTATACTCTCGTAACCTATCAGCTTGAACTGCCCGTAATCGGTCGGGAGGTGGACGCTTTCCAGCCGCTTTACCTGGCGTTCCCGCTGAAGTCGATACTCGATAAGCTTGGCGATAGAGACAATTTTCATGTTGTGCTTTTCGCAAAACTTAAGGAGCTGCGGCACCCGTGCCATGGAGCCGTCTTCGTTCATGATTTCGCATATGACACCGGCCGGCTGGAGGCCCGCTAGACGGGTCAGATCAACGGCGCCCTCAGTCTGGCCCGCTCGGACCAAGACTCCACCTCGGCGCGCGCGAAGCGGAAATACATGACCGGGCCGGACAAGGTCATCAGCTGTTGCATCCTGAGCAATTGCAGCCCGGATCGTGACCGCCCTGTCGGCGGTGCTGATTCCGGTGGTAATACCGTTAGCGGCGTCGATACTGACGGTAAAGGCGGTGTTGAATCTTGCGGTGTTTTCGACCGTTTGGGGATAGAGGCCGAGCGAATCGCACTTCTCGGGCGTGAGGGGAAGACAAATCAGACCGCGGCCGTGCGTCGCCATGAAATTGATAATTTGCGGCGTGACCTTTTCAGCGGCGCTGAGAAGGTCTCCCTCATTCTCACGGTCCTCCGAATCAACGAGCACGACCATCTTACCGCCCCGAAGATCTTCCAGGACTTCCGGTATTTCGCTAAATTCCACCGCCATTGAGGACGCCCGATATATTCAGCCTAATCGCAGCTTTGCATGTCACATTTTTTGGCAACCGCCGTGTATTTCTATAGGCCGCGTTCAGCCGTTAGTTCTTACCTTGTTTCTCAAGCTGCTGTTCGTGCTCTTCTATATAGCGGCTTCCGGTGTGAATGTAAATAAGAGTGGCGAGAATCGCCGTTCCGGCGGCTGACCACCAGAGAACACGCAGAAACCATATCCAGCCAGACACAAATCGCGAGATTTCCGGCGCAAGCAGGATTCCCGCGACCATCGACGATTGAAGGGTGGTGGCGACCTTGCCAATCAACACAGGCGTAATGCGTACCTGAAGAGTAATGAAATAGACAACCACAAAACCAATCAGCAAAAACAAGTCCTTTCCGATTATCAGCACAACGACCGTCGGGGGTAGCAGGAAGTTCTCCACACCGGCCCGGTGAGAGGCAAGAAGCAAACACGCACACGTCATGAGCAACTTGTCGGCCATAGGGTCGAGGAACGAGCCGAGCCTTGTCGTCTGTCCCTTTCTTCGCGCCAGGTATCCGTCCAGACAGTCACTGGCTGCCATAACGAGAAAGATGACGATCGAAATATATCGCATCACCCCCTGCATTTTCGGGCCAAACGCCGGGTCGTTAATCTTCAGCATGCAACTGACGAACGGCACTATAAGCAGTATGCGAAAAACGGTAATGCGATTGGCCCAGTTAAGAAACATGAGAGAATCCTCAAATCCTGGTTTCTTATCCTTTCATAACACCGGTTCAAATACATCTTCCTCCGTCGACGTTGAGGACCTGTCCGGTTACGTAGTCGCTGGTCAGAAGGAAGATTATCGCTTCAGTGAGCTCACCCGGCTGACCGGTTCTTGCCATGGGTATAAAGGAAAGCTGTCTTTTTTTCTGAGACTCGCCGAAGTTCTGCGGCCAGGTTATTATTCCGGGTGCGATCGCATTGACACATACAGTGGGCGCCAGCTCTTTTGCGAGGGCTTTTGTCGCGCCGATAAGACCGGCTTTTGAGGCGCAATAAACTACGTAACCGGCCCACGGTCTTACGCCGCCGACGTCCGTAAGGTTGATTATGGCGCCAAGGGGCGCGTCCGCTTTAGGATACTTTGCGCCAAGAGTATTTGCAAACTCGCGGCAGGTCAGAATGGAGGCGGTCAGATTAATGTCGAAGATTCTCTGAGCATCGGCAAAAGTGACCTCTGTCAGCGGGGCGGCGGAAAACACAGAAGCGGAATTTATCAAGGCGCGCGGTGTGTCAAGGTCCGTGATGCTCCGGAACAGGGCCTGGGCGCCGTGCGGTTCGGCAAGGTCGGCGCAAACGGCGAGGGCCTTTGCTCCGAGCTTTCGGACCTGTTCAACAAGCCGGTCGGCTTCTTGTCGGTTGCGATGGTAGTGACAGACGCAGTTACAGCCTGTGCCTGCCAGGGCGTGAACGATGGCCCGGCCTAATCGGCCGGTCGAGCCGGTAACAACAGCGGTTGCGCCTTTGAGTTCCATTACCGATATGATAGAATAGGATGTATAATTGAGCAACGATTAGAATTGTCGAGAAAGAAAACAGTAAGAACGACTAATGCTGCGATTTGCTCTTAAACACCGGGGCTTGTGGCTGCTTTTGCCGGTTGTATTACTTCTGCGGGTCTGTGCGGGCTGGTACGCGGTTTACAGCTATGTTTACGGGCAGCCGGTTTTTTCAGCGAGTATACGCACAAGGCGCGGTATCATGGAGACAGGGGCCGACATTCTGAAGAACCGGCCAAACAGCGAATACGTGCACTCGACACGAAATCGCAGCTTCGGAAAAATCCCCCGGCTCGGACGAGGTAATAACAGGAGAGCGGTAAATGGCCAAAGCTCTTGCGGTTGCCTATCACAACCTCTCGGTGATGCTCGAAGCGGGCGTACCCATACAGAGGTCTTTGTCCTCCGTGGTCCAGGGCTTGAAGGGTCCTGTCAGGGCTGCTTTTTCCGATTTGGAACGATGTGTCGCGGCTGGCAAATGCCTCAGCGAGATAATGGCTGGATATCCCAGGGTTTTCGCGGCGCTGGATGTGATGGTTGTTGAGGCCGCGGACGAATCGGGCAATCTGGCCGAGTCACTTAAGCTGCTGCCGCAGTGGTACGAATTTTGCGGTAGGCTCAGAGCACTTGTGGTTTCAAGATTGCTACTTCCGTTTGCGCTGATTAACATTACGGCGCTAATAGGCCCGCTGCCTTCACTGCTTCTGGGTAGAACAAATCTCGGGCAGTTCATTTTCGAGTCGCTTCAAATTGCGTCTTTGTTTTATGTGCCCGCAGTTGTCATTGTGGCGGTGATTCGCCTGAGTCCGGATACCGGTTCATGTCGCCATCTGCTGGACCATTTGACATTGAAAATCCCACTGCTGGGTAAGGCCGTCCGGCAGTTGGCTTTGAGCAGATACTGCCGCGCATTCAGCATGCTCTGCAAAGCGGGCATACCCGCCGAGCGCTGCGCCGAAAAGGCGGCGGCTGTAACGGGCAACTCCGTGGTGCGAGGACTGCTGCGAAACGCCGTCGGCAGCGCATCATCCGGACATCCTCTCTACGAAGGATTCTCCCGGGAGCTTCCTCCAGAGTTCCTGAATCTGTGGGAAATCGCTGAGCAATCCGGGCAACTGGACGGGACGACGGAGCGTCTGGCAAAAAAGACCGGCGAGGCGGCCGAGTTTATGTTCACGGAATTTGCGGTCTGGCTGCCGCGGCTGGTGTATGCATTCGTCTGCATAGTGATAATAGCCCAAATCTTCAAGAACGTCGCTCTGATCGGGTATCCATAGGTCTGCCATGCGCTCAGGGGGTCTGCAAGAGAGGGAATGGCAAGGCGCGTAATTGACCGAAACAAAGCCGACTAAACTACGATATTTCGGCGGTCTAATTTACTTGATGGACTGTGTGTTTGCTGTATAATTCCGAACGACAGCCGACAACCGAGAGTTTATGTAAAGGGCATTTAGAAGGTGACCAAACTTAGCGTCAACATCAACAAGATTGCATTGCTGCGCAACACGCGGGACATAGGTTTGCCCAGTGTGACGGGTGCGGCTGAGACGGTAATGCGAGCAGGAGCTCACGGTGTTACGGTTCACCCTCGGCCCGACCAGCGACACATAAGATATGACGACGCCTACGAACTGGCCAAGATTCTGACAGTTGAGTTCAATATAGAGGGCAATCCGTTCGCCGGGAGGTATATGGAGGTTGTCACGCGGATCAGACCGGACCAGGCAACCCTGGTTCCCGATGCGCCCGGCGCGTCCACGTCTGACCACGGCTGGGACCTGTGGGCAGACAAGAGGCGGGTTGAACCAGTGGTCAAGGAGTTAAGGGACCTGGGGATCCGTGTAAGTCTTTTCATGGACCCTGACATAGAGGGCATCAAGACGGCAAAGCAGGTCGGCGCCGACCGGGTCGAATTGTACACCGAGCCGTACGCTCGGGCGTTCAGAACAAACGTAAGACCTGATGAGACTCTGCAATCGTACGTGCGTGCGGCCGAAGCGGCGCTGGAGGTCGGGCTGGGACTGAACGCGGGGCACGATCTTAACCTCAAGAACCTCGAAAAATTCTGCAGTGCGGTTCCAGGCTTACTTGAGGTCTCGATCGGCCACGCTCTCATAGCCGACGCCCTTGATATGGGCCTTGCCAGGGCGGTTCAAGAATATTTGAAGATACTATCACGGAGTTAGCAAGCGATTGGGCAATCGGGATTGAAGGAGAAAAACAATGTTCACGGGCGCAATGGTGGCCCTGGTCACACCTTTTCAGGACGGAGAAATAGACTTTCGAACACTTGAGGAACTTATCGATTTTCAACTGGAAAACAGTATTGATGCGATAGTCCCGGTGGGTACGACGGGCGAATCACCGACGTTGAGCCACGAAGAGCACAAGCAGGTGATAGAAAGGGTGGTCAGGGCGGTGGGCGGTGCGGTTCCGGTGATCGCCGGGGCCGGCTCGAACAGCACTGCTGAGGCGATCGAACTGTCGGCGTTTGCAAAGAAGGTGGGCGCCGACGCCACGCTTCAGGTAGACCCCTACTACAACAAGCCGACTCAGGAAGGCTTTTACCAGCACTTCAGGGCGATCGCCGAAGAGGTGGATTTGCCGGTTGTTCTTTACGATATACCGGGTCGCTGCGGCGCGGGGATGACCGTTGAGACGATAATCAGACTGGCGGAACTGGATAATATCGTGGCAATCAAAGATGCGACCGGTAAACTCGACCACGCAAGTGAAATCGCGACGTTTTGCGATCTTACCATCATATCGGGGGACGATTCTCTGACGCTTCCGATAGCCTCTGTGGGCGGGCAAGGTGTTATCAGCGTGGTGGCAAATATCGTGCCGACGGACGTGAAGGCGATGACGGATTTGATTCTCGAGGGCGATCTGATTTCGGCGAGGCAGTGGCACAAGAAGCTATTCGCACTGAGCAGAAATATGCTGGGCCTTGCAACAAACCCGATCCCGATCAAGGCGGCAATGGGGATGCTGAAGATGTGTTCAGAGGAGATGCGGCTGCCGATGGTTCCGATGGAAGAAAGCAAGAAAGTGCTCCTGAAGAAGACGCTGGAGGATTACGGTCTGTTGAGTTGAGAGAGTTTCTATCGATTGGGCTTTGCAGAAGCGTCGCGGTATATCCGCACAAAGGATGAAATCATATCGTCAAGCGAGTGGTTTTCGCGCACATATTTCTGTGCCGCGGCCGCTATTCTGCGGCTGGCTTCCGGGACGTTTAGCAGCTCTTTGAGACAGGTGTATATGCTCAGTTTGTCTTGCGGGTCGAAAACGGCGGCAGTCTGTCCTTCGATGATCAAGTCGTCGACACCTCCTCGGGACGCGGCCACGGCCATTCCGAGGCTCATAGCCTCAAGGAGCAAAGGTTCAAAGGCGGGGCCTGTGACAAACCTTACGAAGATATCACCTGCGGCGAGGACGGGCCGACTTGGGCGAATCTGCGGAACCCTTATGACGATTCCGGAAAGCCCCCGTGAACTTACGGCCTTTCGAAGCTGTTTTTCTCCTGCGCCTGCGTCCATTACAACGACCAGAAATTCGTGGCCTTCGATGGCCAGACGTCTGACCGCTTCGAGCAGGTTTTCGAAGCTCCTGTCGTTTTTCGGGGGCGCGGTTGTCACGATGCTTGTAAGCCTTCCGGTGTCACTGAAGCAGTTGGTTTTGTTGGGGACAAAGGTTGCAATATTAACGTGTTCAATTCGCTCGGAGAAACGGGGGTGGGCCTTTGCGAGGCCGAGAGCAATACTCTGAGCGGGCGCGGTAATCCTCACACAGCGTTTCGACGAGATTGAAAGCTGTCTGCGGCCCCTGCGCAGTGAATTGACGGTGAGGACATAGGGCAGATTCAATTGTCTTGCCAGTTTTCTCGTGAAAGCCACCCGGCTGCGACATAAGCAGTGGAGGACAGTAGGCCTGTATTTTTCGAGCCTTTCGAGGAGTCTGTTTCTGTTGTACTTGCGGAAAAAAGGCAGATCAACGGCGGGATGCCTGACGAGTTCAACGATTCCAAAGGAGACGGAACGCATGTCGCAGTCTGGCGGACAAATCAGCAGGGCGCGGACGGATTCGACAGCCAGACCCACCAGAAGCCTCTCCAGGAATACCGAATGCTCCCGGGCCATCTGTTTGGAGACAACCAGCACGGGTCGCGGTAAATCGTTCTCATGTCGCGTGTTGGAAGTCGAGTTTACTTTTTCTTCATCCATAGACTATTTCTTACGGGGCAAGAAGGCACGGGTCTTTTGAACAAGTTTATCGACCTTTACAAAAAGGCGGTCCGGGCGGTGCAAATGAGGCTCACTTGAGCTTGATTGGCACGCCTTCTCTGCGTGATTTGGCCACGAACGAATTTATCTCATCCATCAGCATCTGGACGCTTGTGGCAACGTCAAGCATGCTCTCGTACAGCCGCCCATCGTTAACGATTCTTCCGGCGGTTCCCTCGCCCTGGTTTACCTTCTCCATGATCATCCTCATCTGTGCGAGCGTCTTGCTCAATTCTTCACTCGCCTGGACGGCGGCGGCGACAACCTCGTCGGTACGGAGGTCGAATTTTTTGAGCGTCTTTGCGCCGGTCGTGGACAATCGCTCAAATTCGGCCATTGCGCGTGTCGCATTCGCCGAAGCCTGTGAAAGATTGGCAAGGGTAGCCTTCAGATTCTCCCTGTTCTTCTCGTCACCGATGATTTCGTTGGCGTTTTTGATAAAAACCTTTAATCCGTGGGCCAACTCATCGAGTTTTTTCTGTGTTTTTTCCGGTAGGAACTCGCTGGCCACGCCTGCCGAACCCTGCAGCAGCATACCTTGCATCAAGTACTTCGTCTGTGGTCTGCTGGGATCGAACGGCTTGAGAGGCTTCGAAGGGTCCTCTATCAACTCTATATAACTGCTTCCCAGACCACGTGATATTATCCTGATGTCCACGTTTGAGGGTATATTAACATATTTTTTTCGGATGCCGAGAACGACGAGCGTTTGATGATATGTCTGGCCCGTGATTAAATTCTTTCGACGTTGAGGGGCCGATACTTTTGTTACGCTTCCGATCTGATAGCCGCAAAAACGAATTGGCGTCTCCTTCTGAACGCCGGGCGCGGTTGGAAACTGCACATTAACCTGGAAGGACCCGACGCGGGTCACTATAGTCGGTAGTTCGCCAAACTTGAATATCAGCCATCCAAGCGCGCATATCGCCACTATCACGAAAATGCCAACAACAAGATTTCGGCGTCGCTGGATTGTGTCGTAGTCGCTCACTTTTTGCTTCCTTTCAAATCTGTTCGTCCCTCAAGGAACAACTGTCTTATCGCCCGCAGTGGATAACCGCTGTCATTAAGTTTTTTTATCAATCTTATGCGCTCGATGCTCCTGTGATCAAAGAGCCGTCTGCCCGTTTCCGTAACTTCCGTAGCCTCAAGCAGACCGATCATGAGGTAATATTGCAAAGACTGCCGGCTTATACCAGCACTTTTTGCCGCCTTGCCAGTCGGGACTAATTGGGTTTTGTCATTCACGATGCGCCCTCGGACGGAGTTTTTAACCTGAGCAAGCGCCGATCAAGCGATTTTGCCCATTAACTTTTCGACCAGCGTCAGGAGCGATCTTTTCACTTCTTCTAGGCGAAGCTTTTTGGCCTCGTTTTTGACGGATTCGGCACGGTTTGGCGGCCATTGAGGCGAAATCATAACCAGATAATCAAAACCAGCCGGAATCCGCTCCTGGCTGAGCCTGAACGCCTCTCTCATCAATCTCTTTAGTCGATTGCGGGTGACCGCGCCGCCAGATGTTTTGCCTACGGACACTCCCAAGCGCGGATAACGGCAATCGTTATCGGCGATGAAAACCTTCAGCAATCCGTCACTTGCGCTCAATCGGCGAGCCAGAACCGCCTTGAATTGTTCATCGGTCAAAAGCCGCCTTTTCTTTGGAAAAGAAAACCTCTTCAAGTTACCACCGTTACCAAGAAAAAACCGTATTCTGCGGGATATTCCGCAAAAAAGCTCGGTCAAGGGCCTTCCAATGCTTCAAAAAGGCAAATCCGGTTGCAGAAGGCCTCAGAAACAGGCTTATTGAGATTATTATCCGACAACTGGTTCAACCTGTCAAAAACCGGGTTAGTTCTGAAGAAAGTCATATTCCAGGCATTCGGCGTCAGTTTCACCCGGCTGCGAGCGCCGCTTCATCGGCGGCCTTGCGTCTCTTGAGGACCTCGGCGCTAATTTTACGGTGTGTTCGCCGATAGTCCAGTACACCGACAAGTTCGTCGCTGTCGGGGGAAGCAACTACGGGCACGTGTTCTTCGTCGTAGCGTCTCATCATTTCCAAGGCTTCGTCGAGGGGTGTATTCTGGGGGACCTTATCCCGGACACACTCGGCGACGTCACAGGCGAGAAGCCATCCGGCGACATCCTGGTTTGCGAACATCTCTCTGATACCTGCAATGCTGATAACTCCGGTAATCCGCCTTTCACTGTCAACGACCGGATAATAGGTGAGGTCGGTACTACTGAAAATATCGAGGATTTCCTGGAGCGGCATTCCCTCGGCGATAGTGACAGGCTCATCTTCCATAACATCCTTTACCGCATAGGTCTTTATCAGGTCGTCCTCGGTAACGTTCATTCCGACTTCGCCGGCCTTTTTTACGCCAGCCTTAACAAGGACAGGTCCGAGCATTTCCATGAGGAAAGTGGCCGTCATAACAACCATAATAATCCCATGGCCGAGTCTTTCATCGGAGTCAAACTGTTGACCGGACAGAATGGCAAGGCCGATTGCCACGCCTGCCTGGGGCAGCAGGCACATACCAAGGTATTTTCGAACGGTTACCGGCGCATCGGACCAGTAGGCGCCCAACCAGGCCCCTGCGACTTTTCCAACTGCTCGCAGGATGGTATAGACCGCGACCATGGCAAGCATCCAGCCTAACAAACTTCCGAACCTCATGTGCGCACCGGCGAGGACAAAAAAGGCCGTATAAACAGGCGGAGAAAACTTGTCGACAAGCTCAAAGACGCTCTTACTCTGGCGGGGCGCCAAGTTGGCAATTGTTATTCCGAATGTCATCGCGGGAAGAATGGGGTCTACATCTTGTGTGATGGCTATTCCGACGACAATGAGCAGCGCGGCTATTGAGAAGCCAAGTATCTTGTCGTCGGCGCGGACAAATCTAAGTAGATGGTAGAGCAAAACGCCGGTGAGAAAACCGAGGAGTATCGAACCGACGATTTCGCCCAACAGAAGAAAGGCGGTATTAAAGACAGAACTATCATTCTTGCCGATAAGGGCCTGCGCACCGGTTGCAGCGCACCGATAAAGCAGCAGGGCCAAGCCGTCGTCCAGCGCCACTATCGCAAGGACTGCGGCGGTCAGGGGCCCCCTAGTCTTATACTCCCAGAGGACATTGGCGGTTGCCGCAGGCGCCGTTGCCGAGGCGATAGCGCCGAGAACGATCCCCATAGCGACAGAAAGCCTCACATCCGAGGTTACGAACCATGCAACGACCGAAGCGCCGACGGCCACCAGCAGGAAAGCGGCCAGGCCCTGTGAGAAAAGAATTATGAAGAACTGTCTGCCGTACTTCTTGAAAACATCTCCGCGCAGCTCGCCGCCGATCATAAACCCTATTACTCCAAGGGCAAACATAGTAAAGGGTTCGAGTCGGTCGATATACCCGGGTGTTATCCATCCGAGGACGTCTCCCAGCAGGATTCCGACGACGATACAACCGACAACCTGTGGTATGTGGAACCTTTGGAAAAGGCGCGCGCCGAATGTTCCCCCCAGGATGACCAGGCCGAACAACAATGCGGGGTTTAACCCGCCCCCAGACTCGGCACCTACATTAACGATCGAGGCAATCACAGCGCTTTAAGTAATTCGTTTCCTGAACCGACTTTTCCCGTGACATTGGGGTTGAATAACGAATCTGAGATAATTGTACTATCAATCTTATGGAAAAGCCTGCTTACTATACATTGTCCGCCTGCTGCTGGCGAGACAGGACCTCAGCACTTATTTTACGGTTGACCCTGCGATAGTCGAGAATCCCTGCGAGCTTTTCGGCGTCGGTATCGGTGACTACGGGAATATGTTCCAGGTTGAAATGCCTCATATGCTCCAGAGCCTCTTCGAGCGGCGTGGCGGCGGTGGCTTTGTCCATTACCGGCTCGGTGACATCACAAGCCAGAAGCCATCCAGCGGCATCCTGATGGGCAAACATCTCCTTGATGCCGGCTATCGTGATTATGCCGGTGATCCGTGTCTGCTGGTCGAGAACCGGATAATATACATCCTCTGTGGTGCTGAAGATCTCGAGGACCTTCTGGATGGGCATATCCTGGGCAATACTGACGGGCTCGGTATCCATAACATCACCGACAGTGTAGGTCTTTATGAGGTCTTCTGGTGTGACGTTCATACCGACTTCGCCGGCTTTCCCTGCCCCGAACTTTAGACAGAGCGGGCCAAGAAGTTGAAGCGTGAAGACTCCGATTACTATAACCGACAGCAACGTGTCCCTGACCGGCGTGCCTTCGAATCGAGTGCTCGCCATTATCAGAAGCGCAATCGCGATGGTTCCCTGTTGATACAGGCAAAAGCCGAGATATTTTCTGACGGTGGGGACGGCCCCGGAATAGGTCGCTCCCCAGAATGAGCCTGCTGTCTTTCCGACAATGCTGCCGGAGACGTACGCGGCAGCAAGCAGCCATATCATCCCACTCATAGTCGAGACGCTGAGCCTGGCGCCGATCAAGACAAAAAAGAGGACGTAGACAGGGGGTGAGAACTTGCGCACCAGATCAAAGCTCCTGGCGCTTTGTCGGGGTAGGAGGTTGACCAGCGTCACTCCTAAGGACATTGATGAGAGGATCACGTCCATGCGCAGAGTTCTTGCCAGGCCGATTGTGACGATTATTGTGCCAATCGTGAAGACCATCGTCTTATCATTGTCTTCAAGCCTTTTTACGATCGATCTCAACACGAGGGCGGCCAGCACGCCCAGCGCCAGCGAGCCGGCTATTTCGTAAACGGCCTCGATCGCCATCATCAGAAATCCGCCGTTTTCCTGCTGACCAGTGAGAACACCGGCGATGCTGACTCCAGCTATGTATAGCATCAGGGCAAGTGCGTCATCGAGGGCGACTATTGCCGTCAGCATGGTCGTCAGCGGCCCGCGAGTCTTGAATTCCCACAACACGTTTACGGTCGACGCCGGGTCCGTCGCCGCGCAAATCGCGCCCAGCACCACGCCGACGGCAAGGGCCATGTGCCAGTCTTGGAAAAACAGCATTACCAAGAAGACCAGACCGCCGACCAATAGAAAGGCCGTTATCCCTTCGAAAAGCAATATCGTAAAAACCTGCTTTCCGAATTTCGCAAAGGTGCTGCGTTCGAGTTCGCCGCCGATGAGGAAACCTATGACGCCCAGGGCAAAAACGTTCAGGGCCTCGAATTTGCCTATTGTCTCCGGAGAAATGACCTTTAGCAGCGGTCCGAGTAATATTCCGATTACGATGTAGCCGATTATCTGGGGTATGTGAAGCTTCTGGAATATTCGGGCGCCGGCGGCGCCGAAAAAGATTGCAAGACCTATCAACAGGACAACATCCACCCCGTCGCTCCACGGTAACATGACTTCCAGCGGCCTACTCATCGGCTGATACCGCAAAACAATCCATTACCTTAGTCTTGTTCCTTCACAACAACAGGCCAGTCGTCGGTTCTGAACGGGACTGCCGGCAGGCCTTCGGCGTTCTTTAGGTTCGGCTCGGCCAGCTTGTGCCAGGCAAACCTTGCCGCAACAGGATTCTTTACCTGCTCGCTGTAAACTACCACATTACGACCTTCGATGACCGCGTTCGCCTCGACGAATTGTCTGTCTGGTCCGGCGATGGTGAACCACGTGAGCGGCTTGCCGTCGCCTGAGATGAGTCCCCCGCCGATGTGGTCGAAGCTTATGCGAATTCTGTTGCCCTCAACGGACATCGATACGTACTGCGGTCCCGAGTAAACCAGGCCCTTTCGTCCGTAGGTTTTTGCCAGCGCCCACAGCGCCAGGCGCCTGCCGACATCCTGCTTGTTCTTCGGATGGATATCCTCTATGTTGCCGATATCGGTGATCACGGCCATGCCGGTATCCGGAATCGCCAGCGCTGCGGTCTGCGCCTCCCAGAGCAGCGGCAGAATGTTCGGGTCTTCATCACCGTATTTAAACGGCGCCAACTGCACGTAATAGAACGGAAGCCTGGGATTTGACCAGACATTTCGCCAGCCGCCAATAAGTGCTTTCATCTTTTCATAGTAGGTCATTGCCTCTTTGTGGTTGGATTCTCCCTGGTACCATATTGCGCCGGCGAGCCCGAAAGGCACAATGGGATGGACCATTCCGTTGTACAGGCCTGTGGGCTGGCGGTGGGAATCGAGTTCATGTTTTAGAAACACCGGCATCGAAGGAATGGGGCTATTGGCAGCAACAGCTTGGCGGCAGGTTTTCAGCCACGCCTCCATGTCGTCCAGCGAATCGGGGACAGCCTCTTCGAACTGTTTGTTAGCCTTTTTTATCTGCTCGACAATATCGGCGAGCTTCGGGACAGACTCAAAGCCTACGGGCGGCGTCCACGGTTCGATTCGCGTTCCACCCCAGGAACTGTTTATCAGACCTATGGGAACGGCGAGCTGCTTGTGGAGCTCTCTGCCGAAGAAGTAGGCGACTGCACTGAACTCGGGCACCGTCTCCGGGCTGCACTGCGACCAGGAGCCGACACAATCACGCTGCGGCTGGCCCGCCGGGACGCGCTCGATACTAAACAGGCGAATGTTGGGATAATCGGCCGCGGCAATTTCGGCGTCGGAGTTGGCAGTGCGTTTGACGGACCACTGCATATTCGACTGTCCCGAGCAGAACCAGACCTCGCCTGCCAAGATATTGTTGATCTGAACTGAGTTGGTGCCGGTGATAGTCATCTTGTGCGGTCCCGGTGTTTTGGGCGCTTCGATCCTGAACCGCCACCTGCCATCTTTGTCGGCGACAGCCACTTTTTTAGCGGCGAGCCAGTCGGCGGTGCACCTGATCTTCTCGCCGGCATCGGCCCAACCCCAAATTGCGGCATTGGCGCCTCGTTGAAGCACCATGTTGTCGCCAATTACGGCGGGCAGCCTTACATCGGCAGAAGCGGCGCCAGCCACCATTAATAGGCACCAAAGCATCAATACAATCGTCTTGACAAAACACACTTTTCTATCACACATCTTCCAACTCCTTAAGTGAATTCAGAGGTATAGAGAACACGGCACAACGCTAAAGAACCACCGATAATACACTTCAGAAACAAAGTATAGATTATATCACATCCGCTCACGGGCAGCACATAAAAAATTTGTCAACGTGTGGTCTTTGTGAGACGCTATAAGTAGTGTATAATAACATGCCGGAAGGATAGTTTACGGGAGAAACATGATGTCCGAGCAAGACCGAGACGTTTACTTTCGGTCACTAATTATCGTCCTGGCGTTTTCGCTCGCCTGGACAACCGGCTGCAGGAAAAAACGCACAGAATCTGCGCCTGGGAAGCAGACTGCCGCCGCAGGTCAGCATGATCCAAATGGTTCCGAGGCCGACCCTGTCGAGGCCACCGGTAATTCCCCAAAGGGCGGAAGGACAAAGGCAGTGCCCGGCGAATGGCCGAAAGCAAATGCGACCCGGCCCGCGAAAAAGAGTCTCAAAGAGATCGTGAGGGATGCAGAAAAATGGGGCGGATGGGGTCCGGCCTTTGAGCAGCTTTACGGTATGACGGCCCCGGAGTTTACCCTGAAGGACACGGAGGGCAAGACGCACAAGCTAAGCGATTATCGCGGCAAAGAAGTGATGATTATATTCTGGGCGACGTGGTGCGGTCCATGTCGCATAGAAATGCCGCACCTGATCGCACTTCGGAACCGCTTCAGCCGCGAGAAGCTCGCGATGCTCGCGATCGCCAGCGAGAACCCCTCGGTGGACAATGCTTCCCTGATCAAAAGAATTGCGAAGGACCTGAACTATACCGTGCTGCTGGAAAAAGACAACATGCCCAAACCGTTCGGCGTGATGCAGGTTTATACAACGATCGGAATACCATGCAGTTTCTTTATAAACCCGGAAGGCAAAATAAAGTTTGCCACCGTCGGGCCGCTGACGCTGGGTGACATGAGAGCCATAATAGAAGCCGAGTAATCAGGGAAGAGGTGCATTCAGAGGGTTATTCAGGCCTTTGGCGCCACGAAGCCATCGGCACTTCTGCAAGGGGGGTGTACTGTAAATCGCAGTCTGTTGTTGCATTTGAGGGCGGTGGCGGTGATTGGAAAAGGCCGTTGGCGGGCTTGTCGGAATCAAAAAGAGGGGATTTCGCCGTTTTTACAGGTCGGACCCAGACCGATAAAAAAAAGATTCCAAAAGCGAAAAAAACTGTTGAAATCTCGCGGCAAATCTGGTATATTATCATTGATGGTTTAGGCCGCTTTTGAGTGGGCTTGGGCAGGGAGTCCGAGGACAATCGCAGCCACCTGTCGCGGAGTGGTTTGGCTTTGCAGGAAACAGACAAGAGAAAGTGAGGGTGTACCATGAGAAGGATTATCGGATGGCTGATGGTTCTTTCATTTGCTGCTCCGGCGCTGGCCGGGGTAACCATTACGTGCAGTGTCAACGGTAATGACGTAACCGTAGGGTATGATTCGACCGGCGAACCGGAACTGGTTCGCATTTTCACTCTGGACATCACCGTCGACAGCGGCGCGAAGATCACAGCAGTGAGCAACATCAGCAGCGACTACTATGTTCACCCCGGTTCAATTGTGGTCGATCCGCAAACCGGCGAGGTGAGTAGTTACGGCTCGCCCGTTGCCGACCCTGTCGTTTACCCTACCGGTACGTTAGGGGGGCTCGGCACAAGCGGAATTACGATAGAAATGGGCTCGCTGTATGCAGCAAGTGATCCGGGTCATCCGACGCCACCACCAGCTACGAGTGATTTATTGACATTCAGCGTCAACAGGCCGTGTTGCGTGACGATAACCGAGAACACAGCCCGCGGCGGGGTTGTTCTGGAAGACCCGGCTGTAGCTTCCAACCCCGTTTTCCCAAACCAGACCGAGTGTTGCACGTGCACGTGCCTCGGCGACATGACGGGCGACGGATGGGTTTCGCCCTCCGACCTGAGTGACGTGGTAAGTAAGCTGTTGCCGCACAAGAGCAATGCGTACTGGGCGCCTGCCAGCGAAGGTGCCTGCGGCGATATGAATCAAGACGGCTGGTTGTCACCAAACGACCTCACCGCCATAGTAAACATGTTGCTGCCCGAGAAAAGCAACACGTATTGGTTACGGTGTGAATAGCAATTCAACTTTTCGGCCTTTGCTTGAAGGTCTGGAAACATCCAAATAGACCCAAACCTATGGGTGGAATTTGTGCGCCAAAAACTTGAAAAGGGTTCAGCTAAGCACTCGAGGGCGGCGTAGATACTTGTTTTGTGCCGATTCGGTCAGAAAAATACCTACCGTGGTGAAACAAAGGCTTGGTGGCCGTCGTAAGCCCCTTGCGAAATGAGTCACAGCCTTGCTTGTTTCCGCCCGAGTTTTGAGGCGAAGCAACTGCCGGCGACCCGCCGTTATGCTTTATCATTATCATTGTGCCGGCGCCTTTTACCACTATAATAAACAAGCCGTGATAACAAAGCTCTGCAAGGGAAAGACGATGAAGGCGCGAAAGTATCGCATTTTGGCTATCTGCCTGCTTTTGGCTGCTGTTTCGGGCGGCTGCTATACGGCGGGCGGAACCTGTGACCTTGCCAGAACGCAAAACCGGAAAAGAATCTCGGGGCTTTCACCAGGCATGAGAAAAGAGCAGGTGCTCGAGATTATGGGTGAGCAGACGATTACGTGCAGGATGATAAAAAAGTCGCTCTTTTCGCCGGAAGTGATCAAGTCATTCGAGAACCCTGTGAAATCAGAAACCCTGCAGGCGGAAAACAGGACACTCGAAGTTGTGTACTACTATACGGAGGAGCGGGGCGACCGCAAGCTGATGGACGAGGAGTTGACGCCGCTGGTGTTCGAGGAGGGCGTACTTATCGGGTGGGGCCGCGTTTTCCTTGAAAGCTGCACAGGCAACCCCAGATGACGCCGGGCGGTAATCAGATTCCCGGCGGGAGTTAATTAAGATGATACGCTTACTGTTAAGGCCGCTGGCATTCCTGCTGGCGATATGGCTTTTCTGTTATTTCTTTTACTCTCTGGGTAAGAGAAAGGCGTTCCAAGACTCCGGTCGTCGAAGCGAACAAGACGCCGGCACTGAAAGAAGGCGAAAATACGTGCGGTCCACACCCATCGAAAAGGCCGAGACCGAAAGCAAGAACAAAAGCTAACAGCCTTTCCTCGCCCACTACCGGCTGTATCGAACCCGAAAACAGATATGGCGGGAACTTGTCATTCCCGCCATACGGAAGCTGCTCGCTCTGTACACTGCGTGAGACGGGTCTTCTTTGCGGTTACTCAGAGGCCGTCTGGTCGATGGCTTGACCATGGTTCTTCCATCCTTCCGGCGGTTCGTGATTGGACTTGCCGGGGAAGATGGCGTCGTCCGCCAGATATGACCAGCAACCCTCGGTGACCTTGTTGCCGGAGAAGACGACTTTACCAGTAGAGTAAGTGGCTCCGAGGGACGTTGCAATATTGCCGTGGACCTTGGTGCCGGTATTGTCGGTGAGGATGGAAGGAGCCCAGGCGCCTACGGCTATACCCTTGTCGCTGACGGTGTTATTGATAATTCTGTTATACATGCTCGTATAGCCGAGATTGATTTGATCATCGTTGTAGCCGTCGTATATTGAAATCGCCGCCCAATGTCCGGTGGCATTACCGAGGGGCGCCACGTAGTTGTTCACGATCATGTTATCGCTGGAATGCCAGATGTATACGGCGTGCCAGACGTCTTGGAATACGCACTTGCTGACGGTGTTCTCATCAGAGCCGAGGTGGTCGGGGTCGCCCGCATAGAGTCCGCCGATCATAACTCCGGCAGTGTTCCAGAAGCCGGGCCACGCTACCCCCATATAAGGTTTGCGCAGCGTGAATCCGGTAATGGTAACATTGCTTGCAATAATGCATACTGCGTTGGGAGCCGTTCCCCCCGCAGGGTACACACCGGCACCTACATATTTGCTGCCGTCCCAGGTTCCCCCGGTCGAAGCCTGGATGGCTACCGGATTGGACCAACAGTCGTGTGTGCTTTGGATAGTCGTCTTTGCGGGGTCTGGGTCGGCGGCCTGTATGGTGAGGCCATTCTTGTAGACTATCAGGGCCGGGGCGTACTGATCATTTGACGCGGACCAGTGTGGAGGCGTCGGCGAGGTATATTGTCTCGAGCCATAGGTTCCTGGGTAGACCAGGATGGTGTCAAAGGGTTCTGCGGCGTTGACGGCATCCTGGGGGTGGGCGAAGTCGGCGGTGGGGCATTCGACCATGTCGTCGTCTACGGTCCATGTTGCCGCGCCGCCTGGTGCGACAAGAACCAAACAAGTTGCCGCTGCCATACAAATGATTATTGAGTTTCTCATTTTTTCATGCTCCTCAAAAAGTGATCGTTCTTAAAACCTTTGCTGCGCGCTTCAAGGCCGGACAAACCGTGCGCGCAGCGCTTTTCAATCCCTTGACCGAAAGCAACTCCATTTCTTTGACGAGAGCTATCTCATACCCACCTCCTTTCCACCGGCAATTATAGAGAGTAACCACTCGGCCCAAATCTATGGAGGGACAATTCCTCGGCGTTGCCAAGTGGTACCGGCCCTGTTCAATAACGTATCCAACCTGAAAACAAATACTTTGCCTTTACAGCGACGTATATTATATCTCATTAAATACGTCCGCAATTGTGGAAACTACGTATTTTTACCCTGCTTTCTTGCAGAAGACCAACATTTTTGATAAAAATAAGGGCTGCCAATAACGTATCATTTTGGGTAAGAAGGCTTATGAGAAAGGTAGAGAAGATCTCGAACAGCAAGAGGGATGTCAGGGTGGCGGCGCCGGCGTCCAAGGCCCATACTCTGAGGGCGCTGATTATCAGTTCGCTGGCCGACAGTGAGAGCATTATCGATAATCCGCTGCTTGGTGAGGACCAGTTGAATGTAGTCGAGTGTCTCAGGAAACTCGGCGTCGAGATTGACTGTGAGCAGGACCGTATAACCGTCGGAGGCGTCGCGGGGAGATATGAGCCGGCCGGCGATGGGCTGAACGTCGGGGAATCGGGGGTGGGGATGAATTTTCTGACCTCGGCGGCGTGTTTGTCGGAGAAGGCGGTGATTATCAGCGGGGCGAAAAGGATTACCGAGAGGCCGATTCTGGAGGTGGTGAGCGGCCTGCGGCAGTTAGGGTGCAGGATAGAGTATCTCAAGCAAGAAGGTTTTCCGCCAATCAGGGCGTTTGGGGGCGGTATCAAGGGCGGGACGGCTGAGATGCGAGGAGGGAAGACGTCTCAATACTTCAGCTCAGTAACCATATCTGCGCCGTATTCGGAAAAGCCGGTTACACTGAGATGCACGGATGATATGACGGAAAGGCCCTATTTCGACATTACGCTGGAGATGATGGCAGACTTCGGCGTCGAAGCGGTAAACAATGACTACAGAGAGATTGTGATCCCGTGTGACAGGAAGTACCGGGGGCGGCGGATAACCATAGAAGGCGACTACAGCAGTGCATCTTTTTTCTTTTTGGCGGCTGCGATTTGCGGAACCAAAATCACTATCAGCGGTCTCAATCCCGAGAGCAGGCAGGGCGACAAGGCGTTTCTGGCGTTGATGGAAAAGATGGGCTGCGCCGTTTTCGTTTTAGAAGATGGGATTTGTCTGGAGGGAAGTGAACTGGGCGCGATCGAAGAGGATATGAGTGATTTGCCGGATTTGGTTCCCCCGATGGTGATAGCGGCTGCGTTTGCGCAGGGCACAAGCAGACTTACGAACATAGGCCATTTGAGGCACAAGGAATGCGACAGGTTGGCGGTTATGGCTTCGCAGCTCAACAAGATGGGCGTTGCCGCGGAATGCGACGAGACTTCTCTTGCCATTCGCGGCGGTCAGAAGATACACGGTGGGCGTATAGACCCGCATAATGACCATAGGATTGCGATGAGTTTCGCCGTTGCGGGTCTGCGTACGGGCGAGCAGGTGATTGAAAACGCGACTTGCGTGGCGAAATCGTTCCCCGACTTCTGGGAAAGGTTTGCAATTTTTTCAGATTAATTGTATACTCGCCCGACCACTACAACCTGAAACCAACAAAATAATCAGAGGAGCTTGACGAGCCAATGATCGGATGTCACACAGGACGCATATTCCAGGTAACCGTCGCGGGCGGCTCTTATCAGGAGGGCCTGACGGTTGTTGTGCAGGGCCATCCGCCGGGAATGCTGCTCACGGAGCAGGAGATTTACGGTGATATGCTGCTTAGGAAGCCCGGGGCCGACGAACTGAGCTCGCCGCGCAAGGAGCCGGACCTTCCGGTAATCTACTCCGGCCTAAACTCAGCGGATACAATCGAAAATGCGGGGAACAAGAACCACACAAACGGGACGCCGCTGTCAATTTTGATACCGAACCTTGACCGGCATTTTATTCACATCAAGCAGTACCAGGACACGAACCGCACGCCGCGGCCGGGCCATGCTTCGTATGCGTCTTTCATGAAATACGGCCCGGACGACGACGCCATCGGGGCGGGCATCTTCAGCGGGCGCTATACATCAACGATCGTCGCAGCCGGGTACGTCGCCAAAAAGGTGCTGAAGAAATGTGGGATCGAGGTGTTTTCCTACGTGAAGGAGCTGGCTTCGGTTAAATGTCCGGACGTGGGCCGTGTGAAGGCCCTGGAATATACGAATCGCTACAAGCAGATGCGGCGAGATTTGGACGCGTTCTACCAGGAGATTTACGTGAAGGGCCGGGTCAACATGGAGATGCGTTTTCTCGAAAAAATGAAGGCCTTTAGCGAGATAGAGCAGGAGATCAACGCGATTCGGGGCAAGGCGCCTAAGATCCCGCCGGCTGAAGCGAGGGAAAAATATGGTGTCCATGAAGTTCTGAACTGTCCGGACATCGACGCAGCACAGGCGATGGTCGAGGCGTGCGGGAGAATCAGCAAAACGGGTGACTCCGCCGGAGGAGTGGTTGAAGTCGTCGTCACCGGCGTTCCCGTTGGTCTGGGCGAGCCGGTATTCCGCAAGCTCGACGGCGAATTAGGGAAGATGCTGGGGATTGGGGCGGTAAAGGGCATCGAGGTAGGCGCGGGCTTTGCGGTAAAGGACATGACAGGGTCGCAGTCTAACGACCAGATGCGGTGCGAAGACGGCAAGGTTGTTTTCGAGTCGAACAACGCCGGGGGCGTCACCGGCGGTCTGTCTACGGGTGAGCCGATCGTGGTAAGACTCGCGATAAAGCCGACGCCGACAATCGACAAGCCGCAGAAGACGATCGACAAGTATACGCTTGAGAACAAGGACCTGGCGGCCATCACGAGACGGGATGCGACAATCGCCGCGCGAATATGGCCCGTGGCGGAGAATTACACTGCGATGGTTATACTCGACCACCTGATGGCTCACTACGGGTATCAGGGGCTCAAGGACAGATACAAATCGGGATAAGGGCGACTTACAAGCGCATAAGAAAGCCCCGGCTTTTTCCGGCCGGGGCTTGAGAATTCATTCAAGGCGGTGTCAATTCTATCCTATCTTGACACCTGCACGGCTCCGGACCACGGTGTCATATTGCCGGAAGCATCACGGGCCCTGACCCGCCATACGAGCGTGTGCTGGTATCTGCCGACGGCGACGTCGTAGGTGTTTGCGGCGATCCATCCACTGCTGAACGCACCGTTGGTGTAACACTCGAAGAAGTATTCGACCACACCGCTTTCGTCGGTCGCCTCAGAGGCGGTGAGAACATGATGGTAGTTGCCGTCCAGACCAAGTTGCTGCAGGGCCGAAGTTATAGTCGGGTTCGGCGCCGGCGGCGTATGATCAGGAGGCGGTGGCGGTGGCGGCTCTTCGCCTTCTTCCATTGTTGTCGCCGCAGCTTCCTCGGACCACTTCGTTTCGTTGTTCCAGGGCGATGTATCACGCGCCTTTACCCTGTAGGTATAGGTAGTTTCGGGGTCAAGACCGGTGTCGGTAAACGATGCGCCGGTCTGCCATCCGCTGTCGTGTCCTTCGATGGTGATGTTCTCGAAGTAGTACTCGACGCTGTGTATGAAGTCGTCGGCAGTGGTTGCCGTCATCTGAATCGAGCTTGCTGAAACCGCGTAAGGCATGACCGCCCAGCTCATCGGATCGGGCTCCGGCGGCACGTCGTCGCCGGACCCGTCGCCTACGATAACGTATCCGACATATGACGGAAGCGTTTCGTTCAGGTTCACGGACGCGTCACGCGCGGTTACCATGTAGCCGTACTGCTGTCCGGAACTTAAACCGGTGTCGGTAAACGTCGAGCAGGGGTCCCAGACGCGGTCGTGGCAGTTTCCGTATACGCACTCGAAGTAGTATTCGACGTGCGGACCGCTCGAATTGTCGTAGGCCTCGGTGGCAGCCATGTAAACGGTTCCTCCTCCGATCCACATTGGCGGAGTCTGCCAGGTCATGGGGTTCGGCTTCGGAGGCGTGGTTTCCGTCAGGCCGTAATTGGCTGAGAAGAGCGCGTAATCGGCGTAGTCGACCATGCTGTCCTCGTTCAAATCCTTACCGTGGCACCAGTCGGGGAAGATACAGGCGTCATCGAGCCAGTGCATGTTGAAGCGGTCGAGGTCGGCGGTGTCGACGAAGAAATCGTAATTGAAGTCACCCACAAGGTCGCTGGTCAGCATATAGTGGAATCCCATGTCCGCACGGCCGGTGTCGAGGATTCTGTCGGTCCTGGTTGTGTGCCTGTAAAGGCCGAGTGCATGAGCATCGTCGCTTCCTGCGTCGACGCAGGGGCTGAGTTTTATCTGGTTCGGGTCGGGTGGATAGACGTCGGGCTGACTGAGATAATAGGACCGTTCAAGAACGTTGGGGTCAAGGTCGTTGATATCGGTGGTGTAGATGCTGACGAAGCACGGATCACTGAGAGGCGTTCCGGCAAGGTTGCCGGGTCCCCAGATGAGCGTGCTGTCGTCGGCGGTATCGAGGATATCGCCTATATCGACGTAGACACCGGCGGCGCTGCCCTGTACGTTGCTGTATGAGACCTGGACCTCTGAGGGCGCGACGTCGAACTCGAAGCCGGTTGTAACGGCGATTCCGCGTCCGCTACGGGCGAAGTTGCCCCAGAGGATGCTGTCGGTGATCTTGACCAGGCTCTCGTAGGAAGTGAAAAGACCGCCGCCGTAGCTGTCTTCGAGTTCGAGTCCGGTGGCCCTGTTGTCTGCGATAGTGGAGTTAGAAATCATCAATTGTGCGTAAATGTTCGATGATATTCCTGCGCCGTCGCGTACAGCGGTGTTCTTGACAACCAGGCAGTTGCTCATACGCGAAGTATTTGAGCCGCCGAAATACAGTCCGCCGCCGGAGGTCTCAGCGAAATTATAGCCTATGTATGAATCGACTATGTCGACGGCTGCCTCCCACAAATGCAGACCGCCGCCCGTGCCGGACGTTCTCTCCAGGGCATAGAAGTTCGGGTCGCTTACCCCGGCGATGTCATTTATGTCGTATATTGCAGAATCGGCCCTGTTCCTGACAAAGCTGCTGCCTATAATAGTGCCGGGGCCTTCCATGCCGTACATCCCGCCGCCGATCAGGGCTTTGTTGGAGATGAAGTTGCAGTCTACGACCCGTGGATTTGCCGTGGCCCAGTGCAGTGCGCCACCCGAGTCGGCGATGTTTTCATCAAACCTGCAGCTCTTAAACACCACCCGCGCCGTATCCTCGGCGCACACACCCCCTCCGTGACCAACGTAAGGGTCAATATGATACTTTCGTCCGCTCTCCGGGTCATTGACGTCGCTCAGCGACCACTCTGAGGCTATATTATCTTCGAAAACACAATCAGTAAACACAACGTTGGCGTCGGCTGCGGAGTAGACTGCGCCGCCAAAGCTTGGCAGTTCATACGGGAACTCTGGCTCGGGGTTATCACCGGGTCTGTCGCCACCTGCGCCACTCATGCCGCCGTAGGTGCGATTTCCCCTGAATGTGCAGTTTGTAAATTTCGCGTTGCTTTTTTCGCCGCAGAATACGGCGCCGCCATAGGCGCTGTACCATCGATAGTCACCAATGTAACCCCCAATAGCGACCGGCACCTGCTCCTCCCCGACTGTCATGAAGCCAACACGGTTCCATGCCTCCCAGAGGTCTCCTTCCTCCCACATGGCGCCGCATATCGGCATACTCGGGACGGGACTATCCAAGTTGAACCATTCGGCCCTGCTCCAGTTGCCTCCATAGTTTGCTTCACAGAGGCATAGCCCGTCCGAACAGTCGCCGCCGTTGCCACCGGTGCCGCCATTGGCTGTGTTATCGATGAATTTACAGTTTATAAATGTCGGAGCACTGTTGGCGTCACAAAATATCGCACCCCCATACGCCCATCCACCCCAGCCGCCTCGACCGGCATTACAAACGTTACAATCACAATCCCCACCGTCGCCGCCGTTTGCGCCTTCGGCATAGTTGTTTGCGAATACACAATTTTTGAACGTTGGCCTGAATCCGTCAGACACATAAATTGCGCCGCCTTCTGCGCCATAACCATCACCGCCATTCACGCACGTATCACCAGGTAATCCGGGAAGGATAAACCACCTGCAGTTTCGGATGGTAAAACCATCTAGAACCGCATCTCTGGCTGCCACCCCACCCAAAGTGAATCTGAAAGCACGGTTGGCGTATCCCTCCCGGTCAATGATTGTAGCCGCAACGTTGCACGGGTCGTCGGGATGCAGAGACCTTAATGTAACGGATTTGTTGATCTGAATCTCCGGCCCCCGGTAGATACCGGGATGGACTACGATGACGTCGCGATCCTGTGCTTCGTGAATGGCGTCCTGGATGTTGGAGAAATAGCCCTGCTGTCCGCCGCCGACGGCGACGGTAAAGGTGCGCGCCTGCTCGAATCTGACCGAGATGTTCCGGTCGGAATTCATGACGATTTCGTTGGTCAGGTCCGTCGAGACATCGTTGTCGGTCCCACTCCACTTTTTGATCCGCCAGCCGGTATCTGGGTCCGCCGTGAGCGTTACAACCGCGCCGGCGGGGTAAAGGCCGGTGCCCGGAAGCAAATCGCCATGCGGCAGGCCGTCCGAGGCGGGATCAACCGAGAGGGTCAACTGAAAGGTCGGCGCATCATCGGTGTCGATGTAGTGGTAGCCCAGATCGACGATACCGGCGTCGCCGGTAGGCTTGGGGAGGTGGCTGTCGGTGCGGGTTGTTCTTGTGTTGAGATTTAGATTGGCGGCGGTATTATTTCCGGCGTTTACGGCGGGACTATTGCTGTGCTGACCGGCTGCGACCTGGCTAAGGTAATAGTCGCCCAGGTAACCTGGGACGAACTGTGGGTCGGCCTGGATATTGTCATGCACGCCGGGGTCGATTCCGTTCAGACCTGCAACATCCGAATAAACGGTAAGGGTGTCATAATCATAAAAGTGGCCGTCGGTGTTTCTGAAGAAAAGGTTGTGCGAAACGGCCGCGTCACTTGCCTGGTCCTGCTCGTATATGGCAATTTTTCTGCAATCGTCGAATATGCTGTTTTGAATAACCGGATCGGAATTGTAATTACAGTAAACCGCGCCGCCCC
>Ga0180437_10002511_pt1 | contig 29095 bp, 30 predicted proteins | sample SS_ome_4_FD_132410 | JGI IMG/M metagenome (GOLD analysis project Ga0180437, IMG submission 132410) | Hypersaline lake sediment archaeal communities from the Salton Sea, California, USA - SS_3_D_1 metaG | ecosystem: Environmental > Aquatic > Non-marine Saline and Alkaline > Hypersaline >...
CCAGAACCTGCCCCCCCGCCAGGCGATCATTCCCGCGCGCCACAACCTGGACCTGCTGGCCGGCGGGCGGCTGCTGGCTCGCGCCAAAAAGACCATCGCCAGCCTGCCCTACGGCGGCGAACACGTCCTGGCAGAGAGACTGAGCGACCTGCCTGGATATGATTATGTCATCTTGGACACAGCCCCCAGTTGGGACGTGCTCAACGTCAACGCCCTGTTCTACGCCCAAGAGGTATTGCTGCCCATCAGCATGGAAGCCCTGGCCGTCTACGGCATGGCCGACTTTTTGGAGTCGGTCCAGGGGGTCCGGCGCTACAACCCAGCCCTCAACCTCAAGTACGTCCTGCCCACCTTCTTTGACATGCGCGTGCGCAAGAGCAGCGAGATCCTGCAGCAACTGGTGGACCACTTTCAACGCCTGGTGCTGCCGCCTATCCGCTACAACGTAGACCTGTCCGAGTGTCCAGCCCATGGCAAGACAATCTTTGAATATGCGTCCAGGTCACGAGGCAGCAAAGACTATGCCCGGCTGGTAGAAAGGATAGCCCATGACCGGTAAAGGCAAACAACGCACCCCTCCCGACCTGATGAGTGAGTTGCTGGGCAGCCTACAAGAGGACATGCCCCTCCCTGGCCAGCACCCGGCAGAACAGGAAGAGCCAGCCGAGCCGTCCGAGCCAAACGAGCAACTTGTTGACAAAACTACAAGCCGACTTGTTGACTTGTCAGCCCGCCCCCAGGGCATCAAGGCGGAGACGCGAAAGCGCGATGGCGTGAAACTGACCCGCAAAACCCACTACCTGACCCCTGCTCAGGCGCGATTGCTCAAGGATTACGCCTTTCTGACCGACCGGGGCGAGTCGGAGGTGGTGCGTCAGGCGCTGGACGAGTTCTTTGAACGGCATGGACGCCAGGCTTGGGCTACAGGCTGACAAGTGGATATGTTGACAAAGCAACAAGTTGATAAGCAGAAGTAGCTGTTGCCCAGCTAATTTTCACCCTGAAGAACACAATATATTGTGCTCCGAATCAGCAATACCACAACATATTGTAGTGCTGAACGCGCCCTGAAATCGCCCCTGAGAGAAATTCGTCCGTCAGGCGAGGGAAAATCGAGGAAATGGGGGAGGATGACGGAGGTCCGATTCTACCCACCCTGGCCCAAAAGAATGGATGCCTGTTGAAGGACCTGATCCAGCAGGCGGCTGCGGTAGTAAAGCACGCGCAGCCGATCGGAGCGCAACGTGCCCACCGCGTCAGCCGCGTGACGGTAAAGGGTCGCCATCGCGCGGTCAAAGGCCTCCGGCGTGCCGCACGGACGCCTCACCTGGCCGATGGTGATGTGCGGCGGAATGTCGCGGGGGGCCGCCACGCCGGGCAACTGGCTCACCTGCGCCTGGAGCCACCGCAGGCCATCGGTGGCCGCCCCACACACCAACACCGCCCCGTTCGCTGTGATCGACAGCCCCTTAAGCGGCACGGTCAAGGGCGACAACTGGCCAGCCACAGCTTCTAGCCGAGGCAGCCAACCCGACCAGGCCGTCGCCAATACGTCCTCTGGCAAGAGCTCGGTTCGACTCCGCAGCAGACTGTAGACGGTGAGGTGCAAGTGATCGTCGGGATAGAGAACCACCCCGTCGCCCAGAGTCCCCCTGCAGACCTGGCGCAGTCGCTCGATGCGACCCAGAACGTCGTCCGGCAATGGATAATCGGCCACCAGTGTCAGGCCATAGGCAGGGCGGGCGTTGCGGGCCAGCTTGCCTGCCAACACCGCCGGGTCAAAGTCGGCCATGGCCAGCGTTTCTTGCCACACGGTCTCGCACCCGGGCAGAGGGAGGGAAGGAGCAGCCTTTTCCACGGGTTGCGTCCTCATTAGATCCCGGCGTAGACCAGCGACACGCTGGAACAGATGTCCCCCGCGCCGCCCGGGTGGACGCTGTACGGCAGTGAAGGCCACATAACCGGCACAACAGCCACGGCATAGCCCCCCGCTTGGGGGGCCAGCGCGTAACCCGCATCCAGCGTGACCTCCAGTTGCCGCTGATAGGCCCCTCCGAGGTCCGGGTGGCGCCCTGCGGCCAGGTCGCTGGCCAGCGAGATCAGCGCCTCGAAACCGTGCCACAGCAACACCGGCGACAATCGGCGCGCGCGCTCCTGCCAGGCCGGGCCGCTGCGCTGAAGCACGGACAACACCACCACTCCTTTGGCAAACAGGTCGGCGGCAACCTCGTCTCGCATGGCGCCCGGTGAACCATCCCGGCGCAAGATCAGATCGGCGTCGTTGCCGTGGACATAGAGCCGCTCCAGCGACAACCGCTCCGCCAGGGCCAGCGCCCGTCCGTACCGCCGGTACATCTCACTGCCCTCTGTCCCTGGAGGGACCTCGAAATCCGCCATGTCCGTCATCTGGATCAGTTCTGCGTCGTTCAAGCCCAGGCTGCGCACGACGCCACCCAATGCCTCAGCCAGCGGAGCGATCCGTTGCTGCCGGCCGATGCTGCCGCTGACCTCCAGGTGCAGGGTGGCTCCTGCGCCGGCCAGGACGCGCAGTTGGGCCGCCACTTCCGCCGCGATCAACCGCTGCAAGGGATCGGCTGTGTCAGAAACGTCGAACGTGCCCGGTCCGATCCCACTCAGGATGACGTAGCGGTACCGGTCTGCGACCCGGCGCAGCCAACCCTCGCCGGCAAAGGCCAGGTGCAGCCTTTCCCCCTCCACCCACCAGCGGACAAAGCCGGGCAGCCAGGGCCACTCATCACAGGCGCGGGGCAACGTCCACCCCAGGGGCACGCCCTCGGCTGGATGCACCTCTATCTCACGCCAGGGCGGCGGCTCTGGCCCTCGAGGCGCGTGACGAAAGATCACGCGGTCGGTGAGAAAGGCGCGAAAGGGATCCAGCGCAAAGCCAGCGTCGTAGGAAAAGACGGTGCTAAGGCTGGTGGGATGCTCGCAGGTCTCACCCGCAACCCGATAGACGCCGGGCGTCTGGGCGGCCTCAAAGGTCAAGCCAGCCTCAGCATCCCCCAACACCATGCGACGCACGTTCTGCCGATGATCCATCGCTTGCGTCGCCGAATGGTACAGGGTGAACAAGGCCACATCCCTGACCTCCAGCTCGGCCAGCACGTCAGCAGCGACAGCCGCCGCGCCGCCCAGCACGCGCCGCACCCGCCCTGGCGGACGCGATGCCAGAAAGACGTCCAATTGATCGCGCAGCGTCCGGTCGCGGACAATCGGCTTGAGCCCCGGCGGCGACTCAAAGAAATAGATCACGGCCGCGATCAGATCGATCAGGTCAAAGACCTCGGCTGTCAGATCGCCGTTCCGGCTGTTCGTCCCGCTCTCGGCACGTTGGCCGGCCCCTTCCAGGAGCGCCCCTGGCGTGAGGTCCAACTCGCTGGCGGCCCACCGAACCAACGCTTTGAGCTCATCCTGATCCACCAACCGGTCGACCACGGAGGTGAAAGCACAAAGCACGGTCTCCTGCGGCGCTTCTGGCGACAGGCTCTTGCGAAACCGCTCGTGCCAACGATGCACCGCCAGGGTGATTCGGTTGAAGCCAAAGCGTTGGATGAAACGCTGCACCACCTCGCCCCCTTGGCGGTGCAACTGCTGCAGGATCTCGCGCTCCTGCCGGTCGAAGGGTTGCTCACTGAGGCGGCGCAGTGCCCAAAGTTTCTGCAGAGGGGTATCCACGGAAACGTCGAGGGGATTCAAAGGCCGGGCTCCGGTATCGTTGGGGAGGGTGATATCAGGCAGAGACAGAGAGCACCGACGCGGGGACGCGTTCCGTCGGGGCTTGAGGTTGGCGGGCGCTCGCTTCCCGGATCGCAGCTAACGCCTCATCGGCGACCTGTCTTACGTATTCCGAAGGGTCGCCAGCGCTCACATCGAGGAATAGATCCTCCATGGCTCTCATTCCCGGCGCGTCGGAGTCCCTGGAAAATTCCGATGCAGCCAGTTGTCCCAAGGCGCGAACCGCCTCAGCGCGCACGGTTTCATTGACGTCTCCGACGGCGGCCTCGATCGCCGCCACTGCTCGCAGGCCGCCGATCTTGCCCAGGGCATCCACGGCGATGAGTCGCGCTCCGGCGTCGGGCGAGGCCATCAGGCGGACCAGGTCGGTCACGGCCACACCCCCCGCCAGATCGCCCAGGAACATGGCCACCTCGCAGCGTGCCGGCATGGGTAGGGCAGGGAGGGCCTTGAGAGTCGCCATAAAGTGCGCTGCGTCGACCCGCCCTCGGGCCGCGCTGCTGAGGCGACCCCGCACCGCTGAATCCGGCCTCCGTGCCTGGATGCCGATCCAGGCCAGCGCAGAAGCTGTGCGCATCTGTCCGGCGGCGTCCTGGCGAGGCAGCCGCTTCAGCAAACGGACGATTCGCTCGCGATCAAGGGTTACATCAGCTCCCGTTCGACCCATGTTATCGACCCCTTCTTGTCATACGGCACATCTTCACGCAGTTGGAAAACCTAGAAACCGATCAAAGAACCAGACGCGACCCTCATCATCTGCCAAAGTAGGCGGCCTTACCTCACCGACCGCGACGAATCGCCCAGGATGCGGTAGCGGTACTCAAAGCGATCGCCCCGGTCCACCGAATGGAGAACCTCGAAAGGATACTCGTCCTGGTCGGCCGATATTCGGTCGCGGATGACCACCGGGTCGCCAGGCGCGATGTCCAGCAAAGCCGCCTCCTCATCGCTGGCGGCCGCCACGCGGATGATCTCGTGAGCAAAAGAGATGCGCGCGTTGTACCGCTCAGCGTACAGCTTGAACAGTTGGGTCAGGTCTGTGCCCTCATCCAGAACGCCAGGACAGCGTTCGGGCTGCAGATAAACGGTCTGGATGGCAAAGGGCACGTCGTCGCCACGCCGCAGACGACGGATATACACAACCTCATCCGTCTCGGCCAGGCCAAAGCCTTCGACGACCCGGCCCTCGACCTGGCCAGCCGACGTCAGACCCGCCTCCAAGACCTCGGTAGACGGCTTGATGCCGCCGTCCCGAAGCTGGCTGGTGAAAGAAGCCAGCCATTCGAGGTCCTTGCGAAGCCGCGGCACGACGCTGATGACAAAGGTCCCCCGGCCCTGCTCCTTGCGCAGCAGACCGTCGTTCACCAGCTGCTCGATGGCGTTGCGCACGGTCCCTCGGCTGACGCCATAAGTGTCTGCTAGCTCTGGCTCTGACGGAATTCGCTCGCCGACTTTCCAACGGTCAGACTGGATGTCGCGCCGCAACTCGCGCCAGATGCGACGATATTTTATGCCTCCGCGCCCCTCTTCGGTCATGGCAACTCGCGCGCTCCCAACTTGTCTATACAACCTGTGCTATTATACCATGGGACAGGGGATCTGTCAAGGAACAACTGCTGAAAAAAGATTGACACGGAGAGCAAACTGTGGTATAATCGTCTAAACATCTATACAAGACAGCTAGACGTGAGCTGAGAACGGTTATGAGAAAAGACTCTTTTTTCGTCCTGCTTCTGATCATGCTGCTGGCTTGCGCCCTGGGCGCGATCCTGGCCAGGCAGGGTAGGAGGTCGGCCGAACACCAACTGGAGATGGAAGCCCTCCACCTCAAGACGGCGACCACAATGCAGGCCATCAAGGTCGGTTTGTGGGGAGGGCTGGCCGTTGTCGCCCTCTTGAGCGCGGCAGGTCTCGCAGCAGGGTTGGTGTGGGCCGTCTGGCAGCGATCGCGGCTCATTCACCCTCATGCCACCGGGCTCTTTCCCGTGGTGCAAGGCCGCGCCGGCGGACAGACCTACTACCACGATCCCAACCGCCAACTGGCTGGGACAGTGGTCTATGGTTCCGGCCCGGAGGGGACGACGGTGCACCTTCCAACACCCCCCGACGACCGGGGCGAACAACTCCAGGTAACCACCCAGGCCCAGGCAACGCAACTGGTCGCCGCTGCCGGACAGGGCCGCGGCCTCACGGCCCACAGCCGGCAGCTCGCCGAGCGGGTCGTGTTGACTTCCCCCTCCCGCTCAGCACCGCGTTTGCCGGAGGTCGTCGTCCTCGACGACGCCATCCCCGAAGAACGTCACCTGTTGACGGCGCTCCGGCGCGATTGGGACGATGGTTAAGGAGGACGCCATGCGCCACGAACTCAACCCGGCAGAGCAAAGGCACCTGGAGGGCATCTTTCGCGGCGTGCGCCACACGCTGCTCAACCGGGGGCTGTATCGCCAGCGGAAAGACGGCGGCATCCAGGAGGTGGCCTGGAAGCGCACCATCCTGCTGAACGACCTGGGCATCGTCGCCTTTGAGGTGGACGTGCAGCGACTGCCGGTCAAGATCGAGCAACTGCTAAACCCCGAAGTAGCGCACCAGATGCAAGCCAGCCTGAGCGGGCGACGGGTCAAAGTGACCAACTCGCGGGGGCTGCTCTTTGCCGTCAAACTGGAGCCGGACCTGCCGAAACCCAAGGTGCGCCTACCTCGTCGCGTGCCGCTCGACCTGGATGCGCCGCCTCTTCAAAAGGGCCCAGGGCAGGCTCAGGGAGCGTACCTTATCCCGATAGGGCAGGGCACCGACGGCCCGGTGTGGCACAGCCTGATCGAGACCGGCCACATCCTGGTGGGCGGTGAGAGCGGCAGCGGCAAAAGCACCTGGCTCAACGCAGCGTTGGCCGCCCTGCTGGCGACTCACCCGCCACAGGAGCTGCAGGTGGCGCTCCTGGACCCCAAAGAGGTCGAGTTCCAGGCCTACCGCGGCGTGCCACACCTGTTTGCGCCGCTGGCCACGGAGGTGGACGACGCCTCGTGTCTCACTGCCCGACTGACGGCAGAGTTGGATCGCCGCCGGGGGCTGTTCAGCCGCGCCGGGGCCAAGAGCCTCCTTCGCTACAACCAACGCACCGGCGAACGCCTGCCGCTCATCCTCCTCATCGTGGACGAGGTGACCGACATTGCCCTAGCGACCGGGCTAAAAAGCCCTTTCTACACCGATCTGATCCGCCTGACCAGCAAAGGCCGCGCCTTTGGGCTGGGGATCCTTCTGGCCACCCAGAACCCCAAGGCCGAAGTGCTCAACACGCTCATCCGGGGCAACATGAGCACGCGCATCTCCTTTCGTGTGGCCACCGCTGAGCACTCACGGGTCATCCTGGGCGAAAGCGGGGCGCAGACCCTGCCGCGCACGATCCGGGGCCGCCTCATGGCCCGGCTGGATAGCAAGTTGGACGTCCTGCAGGGATTTTACATAACCGATAAAGAGATAGCGCAATTGACGGCAGGGTTGCGCGGCAGCCAGCCGTCACCTCTCACGGAATTGGAAGAAGAGATGGTGCGCTACGCGATGTCGCACCTGGCTGGCAAGTTCCACATTCACAAACTGGCAGCAGCTTTCAAGGGACAGATCGGCATGAAGCGCATCTGGAAGCTGGCCAAGAGCTGGGAGCTGCGCGGCTGGCTCATCCCCGGCCCAAGCCGGGCCGACGGCCGGCGAGTGAGCGACGAACTGTTGAGCCTGCTGCCGGGCCCATCGTCGCGCCAGCCGGAAGAAGGGTAGGGTATAGCTATCGGCAGTCGAAAGATGGCAAGAGGGGAAAGAAGGGGAAGAAGGGACAACTCGAGCCAGACGACGGCGACGACCGCTGTGATCTCTCCAGCGACCGTGGACCTGGCCGCCATCCGCGTCCAGGGGGACGCCATGGCGCCGGCCTATCGCGACGGGGACGTGGTCATCTATTGCCGGCCCAAGGACAGCCTGACCGTGCGACCAGGCGACGACGTGCTGGTGCTGCTGCCCGATCCAGCCGGCAGCCTGCAGCTGGTCCTCCGGCGGCTGGCCCGCTGGGACAGCAAGGCCCTGGAACTGCGCGCCCTCAACGCTGACCATCCACCTATCCGCGAACACTCTCGCAACGCCGTCCTGTGCGGCAAAGTCATCGGCCGGCTGGACCGAACGGCCTTGGAATAGAAAGGGCGATCGTGGGACTGGAGGTATATTATCCGACCGACATCCGCAACGCGCTGCTGGCCGCAGAACAGGCCGTCGGCGCCACTGCCGACGCGTCGGGGGACAAAGACGATCCTTTCACCGCCGGCTTTCTGACCGGCTACCGGGCGGCCCTCACCACGCTGGCCCTGGCCTTTGGCCTGATCGCCTGCCCTGAACCTCCCTCACCGGAATGGAAAACAACCTTCTTGGCTGCCTCATCGTTCAATTCGCAGCGCTGACTTGTGAAAAACGATGATTCCCATCACGACAGTGACTGAAACGCGAGCCAGATAACGCCCACCAACACTGCTATCAAGACCACTGCCCAAAAAACGCGGCTACATCCTCCAGCTACGCTGTCCTGGAGGACCTGTCCAGGCGTTTTATCTGTCTTCGTGGTCACGACCTGTGGACGTCCAAGAGCTTCCATCCTCTTTCGATGGAATCGAAGCTGCTGCGACACAAAACCCAAGATTCCTGCCATAACAATGCCCGCCACAAACCCCGCCCAGTAACCAAAAACGGCAGAAGTTCCCTTCGCGGTTTCACTCTCTTCAATGGCACTCATGATTTCAATCTCTTTCAGCCCAGCGATCCTCGCCTCGACATTGAAGGGCCGTGCACCGCCGTCTGTGGGCATACCGCTCACTATGAAGCTGAGAAAGACTCGATCCTTTTCATTCAACAAAACTGGGGACAAGATAACGCTACTCTGCTCCATCTGTACAGTCATGCCGATATTGGGAGGACTGGATTCCAAGACCACTGCTTCAACTATCTCGGCCTGTGACGGAAAAATAAACCTTACAGGATGTGCATAGTCTTCCTCTCGAATTGCCTGATTGCCACTGTTCTCTACCTTGACCTGAAATAGAGAGAGCCGCAACAGGTTGATCTCTGTAGAGCACCTTTATTTCATCAGTCATGCTCTGCTCCACTTCCACCAACGACGTACTGGCCAGGATCACTACTTGTAGAGCCTTAATCTCTCGCTGGAGGGAAAGAGCATGGTACGAGCTCAGAACCGTCAGAACACCAATGATTACACCCATGATAGCACCCACAAACTGCCAAACCTGGTCACGGAGAACCTGGAGAATGCGATTCAGAGTGGGATTTTTCTGTAAGGGATGATTTGCCATCCTTTCCTCCTCTCTAGTAATACAAGAAGCAATTCCGTCCCATTCAAGACTGATGCTTTTCTATCATAGGGCTGGAAACAGTTTTAGTATCAGCCAAACAAGGAAGGATAAACCCAATACCAAAACTACTAACCAGAAGAAGTATCGACATCCTGCAGCTATGCTGTTCTTGAGCACCTGTAGGGGGGTCAACTTTGTCTCCATGACCACTCTCTGCGGGCGCCTATAAGCCCCTTTCTGATCCCTGGCCAGTATGATTTGCTGGGCCACAAAACCCAAGAACGCTGCCACAACAAAGCCCAGCCCAAACACTAACAAGAACTTCCCGACGCTCATTGGATCCCCCTTATTTCATTCCGAAGCGTCAGAAAACGCCTCACGCACTCACGCACATGCGTCGACGGAACTTGCCAGAAAGGGAAAGGAATGGTATAATAGAACATATGTTCTATTCGCTATTCCTGGGAGGCAGATATGATCGATGATCTCTTACATTTGATAGCCAGCTTTGACCTGATTAGCCCCGTACTGGCCGTGATACAGAACATTGCAAACGGGCCATCGCATACATTCTTGATACCCGAAGACTGTGGCTGGAGTGGGCGCAGGATCGAACATTTGCTCAGAAGCCACGGTGTCAAAACCTGGGGTCTCATGATCATTAACCGCATGCTAAGGATCACTGTTCGTCAGCCGCAAGCCCGATGGGCTCAGTATCTCCTCGAGCGGGAAGGTATTCCGATCGAATACGGCATGATTGATGAGCGCACTGACCGAGCGCCCCATTCGGCACGAGAAAAGGAGCGAACAAGCCCACTTGAAATCCTGGGCCGCTGGCTCAACGAGCTAGCAGGCTTTCTCGGCCTATGAGACATGGCCGCTCTTTACCGGGCGCGCCTCACAACCCGCAAGTTCGCCGTCTGTGCCCGGATGCGGGCCAGCGCCTCGCGTTTGGCCCGCTCCCGATAGTCCGCCCCCCGAAAGTTGACCACCAGCGACGCCCCCCACAACCGCGACAGCGTCCGCTCTCCCAGGCGGTCGGCCAGCGCCTCCAGGCTGAGATTGGTCGTCACGACCGTCAAACGCTGACCCAGGTAGCGCCGATTGACCAGCGTGTAGAGGCGATCGCGCGCCCAGGGGGTGGGGTTCTCCGCGCCCAGATCGTCCAACGCCAGCAGGGGCAAGCCCGCCAACTCGCCCAGCAGGTCGGCCTCACTGGCCCGGCCCGTCCCACCGCGGCGATGGGCCGCAGCGCGTTCGCGGTCGTAGGTTGCCTTGATGGCCCCCAGGAGCTCGGCCATCGTCAGGAAGCGCGCCTCGATGCCCAGCCCGCAGGCCAGCTTGACCAGTCCGACCGCCACGTGGGTCTTGCCGGCTCCCACGTTGCCGGTCAGCATCAGGCCCATCCCCTCGGCCAGCCAGGCTTCCAGGTGCGTGGCGAAATCGCGCACCGCCGTGGCGACCTCCGGCGGCTCCAGACGCGTCCAATCCAGGTCGGCCAGCGTCAAGCCGTCGAAACGGCCAGCGGGCAGGTTGGCTCGCTGCCAAAGCTCTGCCGGTCGCTGACGACAGTCACAAGTCAGCAGTTGCTCGCTCTCTTGCAGGTCGTCGTCATCGTAGGACAGCACCTCCTGGCGATAGGTCCCCTGGCCGCCACACCGAGAGCACCTAGCCAACGTCAGGCTGCCAGCGAGCAGTTCGTCCTCTGTCAGACTCCAAAGAGGTTTCACCATCGAGTGCTACCTTCCTTTCATGTCCATAGAAACGAAGCCAAGCCCTGTACTGCGCCTCACGACGCTCGTCGTCAAAGGTGACGTTGGCCGCCATGCGCTGTTCCAGCGCCCGACGCTGGGCAAAACTGGACAGGTCATCGTCGCTCAGGCCGGCGACGAGCAGCAGATCAGGGTTCACCGGCACGTCAGGTGGTGTCTGGATCAAGCGCTGAACGACATAGCCGGTTTTGCGGTCCAGGCCGGGCTCGTTGTCCGCGTACAACATCCAGGCGCGCGCCAGTTGTGGCGTTACCTGGGGATTGGCCAGGATCCTGGACAGTGCAGGCTCTTCGATGTTGTACTCAATTAGAATTTGATAAAGGCTGGGTGTGGGTTCAGCAGCAGGAGGTTGGTATTGCTGTTGCTGAGCCCCATTCTCTTCTGTAGTACTTACATAGGTATTTAAGTACTGCTTTTCAGTTTTGTCACTTGATTCGGGGGGTATCGTACCAGTTTTGTCACTTGATTCATCCCCTCTAAATCCAGTTTTGGCATCTGATTTCTCTCTAATTCCAATTTTGTCACTTGATTCACCCTCAAAAGGCCCGCCTGCACTGCCCTGCGGGGGTGAAATCGCTTCGCTTTTGTCCCATGCACCGGTTTCCGGCGATCCAACTGGCGCTGTGACGTGCGATCTAATTCCAATTTTGTCACTTGAACTTGAACCCGGGTCACTTGACCGTGAGTCTCTAATTTCAATTTTGTCACTTGATTCAGCTTCGCCCAATCTTCTAATTCCAGTTTTGTCACGCCATCCGCGGCGTCGGCGGGTGATCTCGTCGGCCGTCATGTGGCTCATCATGTCCAAGATGTCTAACATGTTCATTTGACCGGTGGCTGGGTCCAGGCCATAGCGGGCGGCGTCGGACAGAAGGACCTGGGCAAAGACTTTTTCGTCGGGTGGGGTGAGGGGGTCCATTGTCAGCTGCACTTGGAAGCGGGTCCTGCTGGGGATCTTGCGGCCATCGGTGGCACGTCGCTCGTAGACGCGCCCCTGTATGGTCACAAACTTGCCCACCAACGGGTCTTGCAGACCCCGTATGACCGTGCGGGTCGAGGTGCCAAGCAAGTCAGCCAGCTCTTGTGTTGACATAACACATGTGTCGCGCACCTGCCCTTTTTCTTTGTTCCAGTAGCACCGGCTTCGGAGGGCCATGATCAACCACGCGTTGGTCGCGCCCAATTGGGGGACCCATTCGGTGCGAAAGTAGTGGGTGGTCAGGGCGATGCGAGTTGGCTGAGTGATGTGGGCCTGGGCATCGGCAAAGGCTTGCCGCAGCGCGGCCTCGTCGGCCAGGCTTGATGGAACGTCAGTGATGCCTGCCTCAGACAAGGTGCGGAGGACAATGTGGCGCAGGTTGAGCGGTTCGCGGGTGGCCCAGGCTGGCAGGCTGTCGGACGGCAGGGTGGATGGCGAGGGAAGGTCGCTCACCAGGCGCATCAGATCGTCGGCGCTGTGGATGGCTTCCACATGACCATTGCGCAGGCGCTTGGCCAACAGCCAGGCGATCTGACCCTGATGCTCCGGTGTGAGCGGATCGCTCATGTGTAAGTTGTAGCGGTTCTTGCCCCGCACCACTTTGCCAGCGCGGCGTTGGCGAGTGGCTCGTTTGGCAAAGAACCAGCGCATCAGCGGCTTGTCTACGATAGCCTGCATGGTGGTGGTCGAGCGGACGCCAGCGATGGCGCACAGGTCTTTGAGAGAGGCCAGACAGTGGTCGGATTTTTTGAGATAGCACCTTTGCTGCAAGTCTACCACGGCCCATGCCGCCTTGGGGCCCAGCAGCTGGAGCCAGTGATCGATAAAATATCGCGAAACGCGAAAGATAAAGCCGTCTTTGACGCGCGCTTCGCGGAGATCGGTCCAGGTTTGGTGGATCTGGAGCAGGTCCAGCTTATCCACGGATGATGGCTCCTCGGCTGGTAGTTGGGTCCGAATTGACAGGATGTTGATTTTGTGCTATCATATTGGTGTCGAGGGCAGGAGCACGAGACACAACTCCCCCCTCCCCAATCAAGGGGCGTCCCTCGATGCACCGGTTGGGAAGTAGCGTTCTCACCGGCAGCAAATCTAGTTTTCACCCAGAAAGAGACTCGGTAGCGCGAGTCTTTTTTCTTTTGGCGCCTTGTCGGTCACATGGGGCGCATCACAGGGTTGGGCCGTCGTTGAACCCGGCCCTTTCTTTCAAGGTCGGCAGCAACTCCTGGCGCAGGGTTTCCATCAGCCGTGCTTTGGTTTGCGCAAAGTTGATCATGGCCAGGGGGTTGATCTCGATGTCAAAATAGCTGCGAGCCAGCCAGAAGGTGAGAATGGGATCGGTGATGGAGTAGCGCCGCTTGCGGACGTGCAGCAGGTCGCCTTCTACCAGGCGCACCAGGATCTGCCGCGAGTAGTCGGTCGAGCGTCCAATGGCCCGGCCGACGACAGAGGCTTTGGCTGGCTGGTTGTGCGCCAGGTAGTGCATGATCTGGCGGCTGACGGTGCTCTGTGTGGCCTGGCGCAGCGTTGTCTCGAACACCTCGCGACAGTGCATGGCGATGGTGCCACCGGGCGTGGCCACCTCCTCGGCGATGGCCAGAATGAACGCTTCTTCGTCTACGGGGCGTCCCTCTCGCTGGGCGATGGAAGCCGTGGCCCAGGCCAGCACCGCCAGGTAGAACGGGTAGCCGTGGGTAAAGTCATACAGCAGGCGCAGGACCGGCTCTGGCAGCGGCCGACCAGCCTGCAGGATGGCCAGTCTGCGGGCGGCGTCCGGGTCGAATTTGCCTATGGTAAAGGTCTTGTACTGGCCGAAAAGGGGTGAGTCCTGGCTGTTGACCAGGTCGTTCAGCCGGGAGATGCTGGAGCCAGCCAGACAGTACCACACCCCCGTTTGCATCTGCGTGATGGAGCGAAAGATCTTGAGCGAATCTATGCCGTAGGCGTCCATCTGGATGATGTCCTGGAACTCGTCAATAAAGATGGCCAGAGGGCGATCCAGTGCGTCGCTCAGGATCTGGGGAAACGAGAATGCGTGGGAGAGCACCTGGGTGTAATTGACCTCGCGGCGATCCAGCGCGTCGGCCATTTCCAGCAGGTAGCGGGTGACCTGCCGGTCTTCCAGCAGGAGGGCCTGGCGCTGAACGTAGTTCAAGTCGAAAAAGTGTGGCTGGGTCGGCTCGGACACCAGCCCCTGGCGGTGAAGCACCCAGAAGAGGATAGAGCCCACAAAGGTGACGGCGAATTGCTCGGGCACAGCGATGCTGGTCTGGACGTTGAAATAACCGCTGACCCATTCGAGCGGGAGGCGCTCCATTGTCTTGATCATCAACGAAGTCTTGCCCGTGCGCCGCAAGCCAATGAGGCAGCAATATTGGCGGTCCCCGGCGTGCTGGCGAAGCGCGTTGAGTATTTCCTCGCGGTTGACAAAGTTTTTGCCTGTGACCGGGCCGCTGATGTACATGTGGGGCACCTCCTGTTGCCATAAAACAGACCGGTTAGGCTATAGACCTTTCTCGGTCTGTTTTTGCGGCGGGCATTATACCATAGCTGTCCAGCTGTGTCAAGACGAGATAATGGGCCGTCCGCGCCTGTAGAGGCGGGTTTCCGGTCTTGAGGAACCGCAAGATATAGGTGCAGGTATGTCCTAGATCAACTATCTGTAGGAGCGGTGGGCGACCTGTCGTTGGAGGGCTGGCAGAAGGTCGGCGCGGCTGGCGCTGGACTTTTCCCGTGGGACTCTCCAAGGTGCAACCCAGGGAGATGGGTCGCAGCGGCAAACGTTGCCTGCTCCTTTTTGGTCTATCGCGAGACCGTCCTGGCCATCCACGCCAGCGAGCGGAATACGACGACGCTTATAAGGCAGTCATTGTCGGCAGTCTGATGCCGGTGTAGGGGCTTTATGACGCCACTGACAGGACCATGAAAGGGGGGGGCTGTCCAGGCTTTTTCTGTTGTGCTCAGCAAATCTGTGATTGATTGACAGTCTGGCCCTTGTGTTCTAGTACTTGTTCAAAAACAATTTCGTACTTTTGTTACGGTTTCGCACTGTGCTGTACGCCCAGTACAGTGCGCCTCGTTTCCGTTCCAAAGTGCAAAGCACTTGTCCTGTGCGGCCTAGTACAGGGTTATTGGTGAACAAGTGCTAGAATTATCAAGGGTCAACAGATGGACCTCAAAGGGAGGAGATGGATGTCAACTCTTGGCGTGTGGCGAAACTCGCCTGTGCTCCGTTTGGGGCTGACCTTGACCTGCAGCTTGGCTTTTATGCTCGCGCTGCTGCTGGCGATGGGCGCCGCCCGCTCGCCTGACGTGGCCTTGGCGCAAGGTCTCACCATCCGCTACGTGGACTGTGCCACCGGCAGCGACGGCGGCAACGACTGCGCCGACAGCAGCGCCCCCTGCGCCACCATCCAGCACGCTGTGGATGTGGCCGACTCTGGCGATGAGATCCGCGTCGCAACTGGCACCTGCACTGATGTGCAGTCCCGCGCTGGGATCAGCCAGGTGGTCTACGTCAGCAAGACGGTGACCCTGCGAGGCGGTTACACGACGACCAACTGGATGGCGTCCTATCCCCTCACCCAACCCACCACGCTGGACGCCGGGGATCAGGGGCGTGTGCTTTACATCAGCGGCGACATCAGCGCGACCGTCGAGGGCTTGTGCATCACTGGCGGCAACGCAACCGGCCTGGGCGGGGACCGGGCCGGGAGAGATGCCGGCGGTGGGGTGTATGTCATCACTGCCACAGTCAATATTGGCAGCAATTCGGTGTTCAGCAACAGTGCCCCTGGCAACAGCTACGGTGGTGGACTGTTCCTGTTCAATAGCGACGCTGCGCTCAGCGGAAATAATGTGACCTCGAACACGGCTAAATTCGGCGGCGGGCTGTACTTTGACAACTACCTTGACAGCAGTGCAGTTGTGACGCTCACAGGCAACACGGTGAGCCGCAATACGGCAAACACTCATGCCGGTGGGTTGTCTTTCCTTGATAGCCTCAGCGTGACGCTCATGGCTAATACGATCCGTGACAACGAGGCCAAAGGTGGAGGCCTAAACTACGCTGGTGGGGCGCGCTTTCAAGATTGTGACCATGCGACGTTGATTGGCAATATCGTCAGTGGGAATCGCGCTCTGAATCGTTGTGGTGGGTTGTGTTTCGAGGGCAGTGATAGTGTCATGCTTGAGGGCAACATCTTGATGGGCAACCTAGCCGGTGCTCAAGATGCTGGTGGCGGGCTTTACCTGGACCGGAGTAACGCTACATTGAGCAACAACGTCATCGCCGACAACCAAGCTGGGGTAGGGGGTGGTTTTTTTGTTGGGCGTTCATCCGCTCGACTGTTGCATACGACGATTGCCCGCAACAGCAGTGGTGACGGTAGCGGGGTTTATGTCACAAACGATGGTTCGGGATACAGCACCGTGGCCATGACCAACACCATCCTGGTGAGCCACACGGTGGGTATCACCGTCACGGTCGGCAACACGGCCACCCTCGAGGGCGTGCTGTGGTATAGCAACACCATCAACGATGGCGGGGAGGGCACCATCACCGTCACAATGCGTACACCGGCGATCCGGCCTTCGGGGTCGATGGCTATCACCTGAGGTTCTTGTCAGAGGCCGTAGATAAGGGGGGGGATGTGGAAGTGGAGGATGACATAGATGGCCACCCACGCCCGCAGGGTCGGAGCTATGACCTCGGTGCGGATGAGGTCAACTGTCTCTATCTGCCAGTGCTCTTGAAGAACAGTGGCTGATAACCGGCGTTCTGCCCAGGAGGTGGCACGGCGGTGGGCATGGTGCTATGCCAATTGGTTCTCATCTTCGTCTTCGCCACCCTTGCGCCGCCAGTGTTGGTCGAGAAATCTCTCGATCTGATCAAAAAATTCGTCGTCGGCGATGAGGTCCGGTCTTGCCTCGGCGGCGGAAGGGGCCGGGGAGGGAGGCGCCCCCTCGGAGCGCTCGATGGCCTTTTTGACGTGGTCGGGCAGGAGATCGTAGAGTTTGTCCATCTGCGGGGTCAGGTCCTCGGCCCAGAGGTTCAGTTTGGCCAGGTTGATCTCGACGTCCAACATTCTGGTCAGGACGGTCAGAACAGCGCGAGAAGCCTTGGGGTTGATCGTCTGTGTGGCATAGAGCGGGATCTCGCCCAGGAGGCAGAGCCCTCGGAGGCCACGTTCCTTGGCGACGGCCAGCAGCAACCCGTTCAGCCCGCCAATGGTGCCGTGGTCCATGATCTGCACGCCACAGGTCTCCATCTCGGTCACCAGCTTGCGATGCGTGGCGGTGCCCCACACACCGGGTTCCTGGCTGTGATGGATGAGGGTGGGAAAGGCGGCAGTGGTGTAGATCTGCTCCACGCCGAGCCCTTTGACAGTTTCGAGGCTCAGGAGGGCCAAGTCGTATCCGCGGGAGGGCTGATCGGAGCCGACGAAAAAGATCAGGTCGTGGGCGGCTCCTGTTTGGCAGAAGTAGAATTTGCCCTCTGGAAATTCCGGCGACTGGAGGAGGCGATCCTTGATGACCACCTGGGAGGGGGAGAAGAAGTGGTGAGGATCGATCTCGCCGAGGTCTTGTGCGCCCAGTTCTTGCCGCAGGTAATTGACAGTCAGTATGGCCACGGCTCCCATGCCAGACCAGGCGGCGACCAAACGGGGGCGCTGGAGCTTTGGCGTGGCGCATAATTTGACGACATCTTTGCCTTTGTCCATCATCTTTCACCTGTCGGGTGCCCTTCCAGCTAGATTTCTTGGCGTTTGGTACGACGATGTGCCAAATCGCCCTACCGTAGAGGGTGTTTGACAAATCATCCTGTACCAGGTATCCCTCGCGTATTCGCAAAGGGTGAACTCTGTTCTGTCCTACATTATATCACAGAAGGTCAGAGCCGTACACTGTGCAGATTGCAGATTGCGGGTTGCAGATTGATTGTGCATTGTGAATTGCGATACGCGATACGCTTCGTTACCGCCGGGGCAAGAGCTGCGCAGCCAGGGCCATGCTGTGTTGCTTGTAACGGAGGGCGCCAGCTGGGTCGTTCCGGCGCCAGACGCGGATGGGCATGTACTTCTGCACTTCGTAGAGCAGGTAAAACTGGCGGCGAATCACTGCCGAGGGCGATTCGTCACGGAGCGTGCCATAGCCCTCCCAGAAAGCGGGCTGGCTGATGCCGCAGTAGTCGAGCACGGCGAACTCGATCTCGACGTCGCCCCACAGCGCCCGGTCCAGGTCCACCAGTCCGGTGACGTTCCCAGTTTCGTCGATCAGGATGTTCTGACCCCACACGTCCATGTGCAGTAGGCGAGGGGCAACGGGCCGGTCAAAGTGCTCGATGTGCGCCGCGAGCAGGTCGTGCATGGCCTGGGCTTCGTCAAGGGTGTAACTGCCACAAGCGACGACGTCGTCCAGCAGCTTGTGCCACATCAGGCGAAAGGCAGCGGCCCAGGTGGCCTGTGGCTCCATGGGGCGGTGCGCCCCCAGGTAACCGTGGGCCTCGTTCCCCAGGCACGCCGTCGCGGTCAGGGCGTGGAGTTGGCGCAGATGCTGGCCCACCTGCCGCAGCACCCGGCGGAGTTGAGAGCGGGTGAGGTGAGGGACATCGCTGAGTGGTGTGCCGGGCAGGGCCGTCATGAGCAGATAATCCCGCTTGACCCGCGTCCGGCCAAAGTCGTGTCCCACAATCTCGGCCACCGGGATCGCCGTCTTGGCACGGACGAGGGCGTGCAGCGCAGGCTCCTGGCGCATCATCCGCCGCTCGTAGAACAGAAAGCCGGCGTCGTCGGGCGGGGCGATGCGCAGCACAAAGCGCTCCCTGCCACCGTCTACCCAGTACGAGGTATTGTGTTTGCCGGTGCGAATTGGCGTGAAACGAAGGGCGGTGGGATCGGCATCCACGTGGGCAAGCACCAGACCAACGAGCGTTTCCGTGTCAAAAGATTCGGTCAAAGTCAGGCTCCTTGGTTTTAGTGACACTTTTTCAAGCTGGCAAGGATGGACGCGGAAAAGACGGGTCAAGGGTGGGACAACGTGCCATCGGTACTAGACCACCCTGTTTTCGAGCACGCCGATGCCCTCGATCTCTACCTCGACGCGGTCGCCGCGCTGGAGCGGGCCGACGCCAGCCGGCGTGCCGGTCAGGATGACGTCACCCGGCTGCAAGGTCATCACCTGCGCCACAAAGTGGATCAACTGAGGGACGGGAAAGATCATGTGGCGGGTGCGCGATCGCTGCCGCGCCTCACCGTTGGCCCGCCCCTCGATGGACAGATCGTTGGGGTCCAGGTGGGTGACGATCCAGGGGCCGAGGGGGCAAAACGTGTCAAAGCTCTTGCTCCGCGTCCACTGCTCGTCCTGGCGTTGCAGGTCGCGAGCGGTGATGTCGTTGCCGCAGGTGTAACCGAGCACACAGTTCAGCGCCTCGTCGGCTGAGATGTTCCTGACCTGGCGGCCGATGACAACTGCCAGCTCGGCCTCATAGTCCACCCGCTGTGAAATGGGCGGGTAGGCGACTTTTTCACCTGGCCCGATGACGGCCGACGGCGGCTTGAGAAAGATGAGCGGTTCGGTGGGTATCTCTCTGTGTGCTTCGGCGGCGTGGTCGGCATAGTTGAGACCGACAGCGACGATCTTGGTCGGCGCGCACGGTGCCAGCAGCCGTACTTCTGGGAGGGTGCCGATCCGCTCTCTCTGCTCAAGCGTGCCGAATGGGTCTCCCTCGACGGTGTATACGACGTCTCCCTCGACCAGGCCATATCTGGTCTCGCCTTGCCAGGCAAATCTAACGATTTTCACGGTGCCTCCTTTTGCTTTGTACTTGTCCATTAATAACCCTGTACTAGGCCGCACCTGTCCTGTACCCTTGTCCTGCCCTGGTCGTGTCCGACCAGGACACGGTCCGGACAAGGACAGGGCCAGACAGGTACAGGGCTCAGGACAAGTGCTTCGCACTTTGTGGTACTGATCAGGCGTAGAAGGGCGGTCAAGATGCCAAGCTGTTTTTGGACAAGTGCTTTGACATCTGTCGTGTTTGTGGTAAGATCAGAGATATTGTATAACTCTTGCGCCTGCTCATCACGTTTCACGGAGAGATAGAATGAACGTAGCGAATTTGATCACAATACTGCGGTTTCCGCTATTGGTGGCCATAGTGCTGCTTCTCTACTTTGGTGGAGCCGTGGGCCAATTGGTTGACGTCCCTCTCATTGTGGCGCTGATCCTGATGGATTCACTGGACGGCATTGTCGCCCGGCGGCGTGACGAGCAGACCCTCGTCGGCAGTGCGCTGGACATCGCCGCCGACCGGGCGGTCGAACTCGTCCTGTGGGTAACCTATGCGCACCTCAAGCTGATTCCGGTGGTCATTCCATTGACAGTTATCATTCGGGGCGCACTGACTGACTCGATCCGCAACGTGGCATTGCAGCATGGGCAGTCGGCGCACAGCATGATGCGTTCCGGATGGGGGCGCTGGTTGGTGGCCTCCGGCTATATGCGCACCGGTTATGGGGTGGCCAAGGCGGTCGCGTTTAGCCTCCTGGCGCTGGCGCTGGGCCTAAAGACGGGCGGCTATGAGACCTGGCATGGCGTTTGGGTCGCAGCCTTGGTAGCCAGCTGGGTCTCGTTGGCGCTGTGCATCGTGCGCGGGCTGCCGGTGATCCTTGAAGTCCAGGGATTGTTCCAGTCGGCCGAGTTTCAGGCGGCTGCGCCGCCTAGTTCTGGCGAGTGAGATTTGATGCGCTTTCAAGATCTGATCGGCAGCAAGCCGATGACGCGAATCGGCATCTTGATTGGCCGGTACATGCCGCCTGCGGTGGGCCATGGGTTAGCGAGGGTCGTGGCAGGCATTATCGCCCGTCAAAAGCCGCAGCTTTACTGGACGGTGCGGGCCAACCTGCGCCAGGTTCTCGGCCCAGAAGCGGATGACGAGAAGCTGCACGAGACGACGCGCCATGTCTTTTTTCACGCTGGACAGACCTACTATGATTTTTTTCACGCCCTCGGTCAGCCGACGGAGATGCTTGCCGAGGCGGTGCACATTCGGGACGAACACGAAGCGTTCATTCGATCCGAGGTGGCACGGGGTCAGGGTGTGCTGCTGCTTGGCACTCACATGAGCAATTTTGACCTTCTCGGTCTGGCGGTAGGCGCACGAGGCTTGCCCATTCAGATGCTCTCTCTGGTGAATCCGTCGGCAGGGTTTCGCGTCTTGAACCACCTGCGGGCCAAGGCCGGCTTTGAGGTCACACCGATCACACCCCAGTCGCTGCGGGCAGCCATCCGACGGCTGAAAAGCGGCGGCATTGTGATGACTGGCATGGATCGCCCCATCCCGGAGGATAGAGAGTTGATCGAGTTTTTTGGCCGGCTGGCCTACCTGCCCGTGGGTCCGGCGCGTCTGGCACTGATGACTGGGGCGACGGTTGCGATGGGCGTTTGCTACTATGAACTCGACAAAGGATACGCCCTCAATTTCGTGGGACCTATTGCAATGACTCGCACCGGTGACCGCCGGCAGGATATTCTGACCAACACTCGCCGGCTGGCGGTCATCCTGGAAGAGAAGATACGCGCTCATCCAGAGCAGTGGATGATGTTTCATCCCTTCTGGCCGGAGAGATCACCCATGTGAAACGATGCCCTTGCGGCAGTGATGGGGAAAGCCCCTGCGGTCTCCGCCTTTTCAAAGCCTTGCCCCGTTAAGGAGCTCAGTCGGCTTGCTCCTCCACCATGGCCAACTCTAACTGGCGGCGGTAGAGCTGGCTGTACAGACCCCCGCGACGCATCAACTCGTGGTGGTCGCCCACTTCGATGATGCGGCCCTCCTCCAGAGCGATGATCTTGTCGGCGTTTCGTATGGTGCTCAGCCGGTGGGCGATGACCAGCGCAGTGCGCCCCTCCAACACCGATTCCAACGCCTGCTGGATCAGAAACTCGGCCTCAGCGTCCACCGACGAGGTGGCCTCGTCCAAGATGAGGATGCGCGGATCAGCTAGGATGGCCCGCGCCAGGGCCAGCCGTTGTTTCTGGCCACCGCTCAGCTTGACGCCCCGCTCGCCGATGTCGGTATCGTAGCCGTTGGGCATTTCCATGATGAAATCGTGAGCGTAGGCGGCCTTGGCGGCGGCGATGAGTTCCTCTTGTGTGGCGTCTGGTTTGCCGTAGAGCAGGTTGTCGCGGACCGTGGAGTTAAAGAGGAACGTATCCTGCAGCACGACTGCCACCTGGCTTCGCAGCGAGGCCAGCTTGACCTGGTGCAGGGCGTAGCCGTCCACAGTCACCTGTCCATGGATGGGGTCGTAGAAGCGGGAGAGGAGATTGGCGATGCTGGTCTTGCCCGCGCCGCTGGGGCCGACGAGGGCTACCACCTCGCCGGGGGCCATGTGAAACGTGACGTCGTCGAGCACGGCACGTTGCCCTGAGCTCGTCGCAGCGTTGCCTGTGCCGTAGCGAAAGCCTACATTTTGGAAGGTCACCTCGCCCTGGATAGGCGGCAGCTCAACAGCGTCGGGCGCGTCCTCGATGTCCGACGTCTCGTCCAGCAGCTCAAAGATGCGCTCGCCAGCGGCGATGGCCTCCTGAAAGATGTTGTCTATCTGGGTCAGGCGGTTGACAGGTTCGTAGAACGAGGCGATGTAAGAGATAAAGGCGACCAGTGTGCCTAGCGACAGCTCTCCACGGACGACCATGGCCGCTCCGACGCCCAGTACGACGACCGTGCCCATCGAGGCCACGAAGCGCATGGCCGGGAAAAAGGTGGACCAGTAGCGGATGCCCTGCACGCGGGCGCGATAATAGTTTTCGCTGTCGGCGGCAAAGCGTTCCAGCTCACGCTCCTCCTGGCCAAAGGCCTGTATGACCTGGATGCCGGACAGGCTGTCCTGAAGCCGGGCGTTGATGTCGCCTAGCCGGGCGCGCACGTGGCGGTAGACGGGGCGGATGCGAGTGTTAAAGTAGCGCAGTGTGATGCCCAGCACCGGCACCGGCAGAAAGACCAACACCGCCAGCCGTGCGTCCAACACAAAGAGGATGACTGCCCCGCCGATGAGCCGCAGCAGATCGATGGCCGTCAGGGCCGATCCGTGCGTCACAAAGTGCTCCAGGGCATTGACGTCGTTCGTCACGCGAGACATCAGTTCGCCAGTGGAGGTACGCTCAAAGAACGACAGCGACAGCCGCTGCAGGTAGGCGTAGATATGGACGCGCAGGTCCAGGATGAACCGCTGGCCCAGGGCGTGACGGAGGTACGTGTCGCCGGCGTTGACCAGTTGCTGCAGGGCATAAACGACTACCAGCGCTCCGATGAACAGGCCAAGACGGGTCAGGTCGCGGGCGCCGATGATCTCGTCTACGATGGGCCTCTGAAATAGGGGCGGTGCCAACTCTAGCCCCGCCCGCCCCAGCAGCAAAACAGCGCTGAGCAGCAGAGTCTTCCAGTAAGGCGTGAGGAAGAAAAAGAGTCGCTTCAGGGTTTGCATCTGGTGTCCCTATCGCTGGCTGACCGCGTATTCTGCCAGGGCTGGCAAGATGGCCGTGATGTCGAAACTCGGCCAGTGACCTTTAGGGCTGCCGGCGGTAAAGATGGCCACGCCGATGACGTAATCGTCCTGCTGCAAATGGCGGTCGTACCAAGCCAGTTGCCGGATGTAGGCCTGGGCGCTGTCTTTGCCCAGGCCTTTCCGCGCCCAGTACTTGGTAAAGTCGCGCCAGCCCAGACCAGGGGGGGCCAGGTCTTGCTGCACCTGGCCGTCAATGCCCCCTTCCGAAATGACAAGGGGGATGGTCAACCCGCGCGGCTTCAAGAGGTCCTCGTACCACCAGCGGTAGCGCAGCATCAGCAGCCCCCGATTCGGGTAGGCTGGGTGGCCGGGCAATGCCTGGCCCATGCGATAGTCCAGCGTCGGCGCGGCGTACTCGTGCAGCGTCAGGATGCCGCCATGGGCCAGGGCGACTTCGACGGCCGGCAGGAACTCGACGAACTGGTCCCACTCGGGGGTACCGGTGGCAAAGCCGCCGATGGCCACCCGCAGGCCGTAATCGGCCATCCGGCGGGTGCGCTCGGCCTCAAAGCGGGCATACCAGGCCATGTTCGGCCCGGGCACAGGTTCGTTCCAGCCTTCCCAATAGTCCACGCCAGGATTCAAGAGGTATTCCTCCACATGACGCGCGACAAAGTCCTGGGCGAATTTCTCCGGGTCGCCCTCCATGATCCCTTCATCGGGGTCTTCCAGCAGGCGGGCAACGGTCACGGTCTCGGGCGAGACCCCTTTCACATCGATCGACCAACCAAAGCCTCCCAATCCCTTGATGACAGCCGGTTTGGTGCGGCGGATGAATTCCATGATGTCGGGTGAGTTATTTTGAATGACGTGCAGCCCCAGCTTGCTGCGTCCGGGCTGGCTCAGGGCCAGGGGCCAGGCAGGGGTGGGGAGGGGTGTGGGCGTTTCGACGGCCTTTGTGGGTGTGGGAGACGGTGCAGCGGGCGGACAGTCGTGCATGACCACAGGGAAGTGGGTCCGATAGGGGCTTGTCTGCAGCAACCAACTGATCGGGTCCAGGTTCTTGGAAATGAGAGGGAGATAAGCCCGTACCTGCGCCGCTGGGGTTGCCAAAGGGCTGCCGGAGAAGAACGGCAGCGGCGACAAGGGGGCGTTTACGTCGGCCTGTCCGTCGTAGCACGCCACAGTCAGGATCAGACCCAGCGCCACGGCGCCGATCAGTGTCTTTTGCCAATTGATTTGAGGCATAAAGTGTCCTTTATCCAAAGAAGGCTGGACTCAGGGCGATGATAAGCTGGCCGCCGTAGTAGAAAGCCAGGCTGAGGCGGTGATACTTGAACGGCCGCCGGAAGCGGTTCACCGCCAGCATCAGGTCGGAAATCCAGAACAGAAAGGCGCCAGCGGACATCAGCCACGCCTGCGTCCGCGTAAAGGTTGTGCCAAAAAACGCCGAGATGGCCCGGTTGACCATGAGGCAGATGACGGCGATGTAGACGATGACCGGACCCTTCATCTTTTCCAGGCCGGGCTCCAGGTAGCGATAGATGACGACGGCCAGTGCCAGCAATACGCCGCCACAGGCCAGGTCGCCGGCGTAGAAGCCGTTGAATAGGGTGAACGTGACCGCATAAGCCACGTGAGCCAGTAGGAAGAGAACCAATCCCGCCAGGAATGCCCTGCCTGAGGGAAACATCAGCGCCACGTCGCCGCCCAGCGACAAGATCAACCCGACGAGCACCCCGGTCGTGTACCCCACCTTGACACCTGGCGTCGAAAGCGAGAGCGCCGCGACCAGGATGACCAGCAGCGTAGACAGCGGCTTGAGAAAGTAAATCTGTCGCCGGTCGGAGCGGAACTCGGCCCGGGTGAGCAAAAAGACGGTCACAACAATGAACGGGATCGGCACAAGGTGCGTCATGGGCTGCACTTCCTTTGGGTGAGCCACCTGCGGGTTTGCATGGAGGCGCACGTGGCCTATTGTACTGTCTACCGGGTCAATTGTCAATCCCTGACGGAAAGGGATTTCGAGGCAGATTGTCTCGATGCGATGATTTGTGCTTCAAGCGATCCATGGCCCACGCCCGTGGTGTGAGTGGCGCCTGTGGGAGGCCCTACGTCCTCAAAGCTGGCACGCGCTTCCTTGCTTGGCAGAAACCGACAGCTGTGCTAAGATACGGCTTGCACAGAAGAGCAGGAGGGGAGAGATGCTGGCCAAACGGATCATTCCTTGTCTGGATGTGAAGGACGGGCGGGTGGTAAAGGGCGTCCGCTTTGTCGATCTGCGCGACGCCGGCGACCCGGTGGAGCAGGCGGTGGTATATGACGCGGAGCGGGCCGACGAACTGGTTTTTCTTGACATAACAGCTTCCCACGAGCGGCGGGAGATCATGCACGATGTGGTGCGCCGGGTGGCCGAGGAGGTGTTCATTCCTTTCACCGTCGGCGGCGGGCTGCGGACGGCAGAGGACATTCGTCACATGCTGGTTGCTGGGGCCGACAAGGTGTCGATCAACAGCGCTGCTGTGCGGCGGCCGGAGCTGATCGCTGAGGGGGCCAAGCGGTTCGGCAGCCAGTGCATCGTCGTCGCCATAGACGCCAAACGGCTTCCCACGAGGGATGGTGACCCACCGCGCTGGGAGGTGTATATCAACGGCGGGCGAGTGCCCACTGGCCTGGACGCCATCGGGTGGGCGCGGGAGGCCGAGGATCGAGGCGCGGGAGAGATCCTGCTCACCAGCATGGACGCCGACGGCACGCAGAATGGCTACGACGTGACCCTGTTGCGCGCCGTGACAGACGGCGTGCGGGTTCCGGTTATTGCCTCCGGCGGCGCCGGGCAACTGGAGCACTTTTATCAGGCGCTGACCGATGGCGGGGCCAGCGCGGCCCTGGCGGCATCGTTGTTCCATTACAAGCAGTTGACCATTGCCCAGGTAAAGGCGTACCTGTCGGACCAAGGTGTGCCGGTCAGGAGGTGAGCGCCATGCTCTGGACCCTGATGACCAGGTGGGAAACCTTCAAGTCCACCCTCCAACCTCCACCCTCCATTCTCCTGAAAGGAAAGCGAATGTGATAGACATAAAGTGGAACGAACAAGGGCTGGTCCCGGCAGTGGTGCAGGACGCGGACACGGGCCAGGTGCTGATGCTGGCGTACATGAACCAGGCGTCGCTGGAGCGGACGCTCGAGGCGGGTGAGAGCTGGTTCTGGAGCCGCAGCCGGGGCGAGTTGTGGCACAAGGGGGCAACCTCGGGCAACACGCAGCGGGTAGTGGAGGTCCGCTACGATTGCGACGCCGACGCGTTGCTGCTGCGCGTCGAGCCTGCCGGCCCGGCCTGTCACACCGGCCATCAAAGCTGCTTCTACCGTCGCCTGCCTGACGGGGGTGGGGTAGGGGAGACCCTGCCATCGAGCGGCGTGCTGGCTCACCTGGAGGCGGTCATTCAGGATCGCAAGGCCAATCCCCGGTCCGGATCGTACACCTGCCAACTTCTCGACGCTGGTTTGCCGCGCATCCTCAACAAGGTCGGCGAGGAAGCGATCGAGACCATTGTGGCTGCCCAGAGCGAGGGCGACGAGCGGCTGGTTAGCGAGTTGGCCGACCTGACCTACCACGCCCTGGTGTTGCTGGCTGCCTGTGACCTGTCCTGGGCCGACGTGGAGGCGGAGTTGGCACGGCGACATGCGGCGAGCAAGAAGGCGCAAGGTTCCAGCATTTCGCAGGGCGGCAGCTAGGCGGCTATCACGGCTTGTCTCGGTGATACGGCGGAAGGTCACGGGTGTGGCTCAGAGCTCGTTTGACCTGCCGCCCGGATCGCCTCCGGCAGCGACACCGCCCCGGTGTAGAGCGCTTGGCCAATGACCACCCCCTCGATGCTTCCATCCGCTTTTGCCTTGAGGCGCGCCACGTCGGCCAGCGAGGCCACGCCGCCCGCGGCGATGATCCGCAGCCCGGTGAAGCGGGCCAGCGCCGCCGTCGCCTCAGCGTTCACGCCGGTCAGCATGCCGTCGCGGGCGATGTCGGTGTAGATGGCTCGGGTCACGCCTCGCAGGCGCATCGCCCGGCCCAGTGCCGTCGCCCCCGTGTCGCTCGTCTGCCGCCAGCCGTGGGTCGCCACCTGGCCGTCGCGGGCGTCGATGCCGGCGACGATCCGCTCTGCGCCAAAGCGCCGCACTGCTTCTGCTACCAGGTCCGGGTTCTGCGCGGCAACGGTGCCCAAGATGACCCGCCTTGCTCCCAGGCTCAGCGCTTTCTCGGCGTCGGCCAGAGATCGCACCCCGCCGCCGAACTGGATCGGCGTCTCCGGGACCGCCGCGTGGATCTCTTCCAGGCGCTGCAGGTTGATGGGGCGGCGTGACCCGTGCGGCGTGCCGTGGCCATCGCCGAAAGCGCCGTCCAGGTTGACGACGTGAAGCCACTGCGCGCCCTGGGCCACCCATCGCCGGGCGACGGCTGCCGGGTCGTCGTCGTAGGCCGTCTCGTCTTCGGCCCGTCCCTGCCGCAGTCGCACGCACCGTCCGCGTCGCAAATCAATCGCCGGAAAAACAATCATGGTCTGCCTCTTCTTCTTTCGCCTCGATGGCTTTTCTTACCCGCACGGCATGCCGCGTTCGCAGAGGTAATGTTTAGCGTTCCAGTACGTTACTTATCACGAATCCCACGAATGGACAAATGACACGAATTTCTATAGTCAGTTTGCGATGCGAATGTATTTCACACGCTGCGTGCCAAAGTTGATGAGAATGCCCAGCCTCAAGCCTGTAGCCTTGAGGTATGATAACGTTTGCTGCTTGAATACGTCAGTTAGTGTCGATCCAGCCTTCAGTTCGAGAACAATTTTGCCGTCTACAACGAAATCAAGGCGGTGCGTGCCAACAACACGTCCTTTGTAGCGCACCGTGACTTTCTTTTGACGCTCGAAAAGAATGTCGCGCATTTCAAGCTCATAGGGCCAGTGCTTCTTCGTACACGCTCTCAACGAACCCTGGTCCGAGAGTGTTGTGCACTTCAAACACTGCCTGCATTATCCTGTACGATAACTCCCGATAGATCACTTTATCTTTCACAATATCATTCTCATATTCGTGTTATTCGTTCATTCGTGCCATTCGTGATTTCCACAGCCTTGGACACCAAACATATACTTGTAGGGATTCCTAATTTCCTCAGCGATCTCGGCGACCTCCGCGGTCAGACGATGAGCCAGGATTCGGATCAACGCAACGCTTTTGCGAGACGTGCGAAATTGGCCAACAGCCGCAATCCTACCTCCTGGCTCTTCTCTGGGTGAAACTGCGCGCCAAAGATCGTCCCCCGTCCCACCGCCGACGCGAACTCGAGTCCGTACTCTGTCGTCGCCAGCACATCGGCGGGCTCCTCCGGCTGGGCGTAATACGAGTGCACGAAATAGGCATACGCCCCGTCCGCGATCCCCGCCAGCAACCCGTCCTCTGCCATCTGCAATTCGCCATCCGCCATTCGCAGCTCGTTCCATCCAATGTGAGGTACTTTGAGGTTGCCAGCCGGGAAGCGCACCACCCGGCCGGGCAACAGGCCCAGGCCCTGGTGGCGGCCCATCTCCTCGCTCTCATCGAACAACAGTTGCATTCCCAGGCAGATGCCCAGCAGCGGCTTTCCCCCTGCTGCCTGGCGCAGCAGCGGGTCGGTCAGCCGCCGCGTCTGCAAGTTGGTCATCGCGTCGCCAAAGGCCCCCACGCCGGGCAGCACCACTCCCTGGG
>Ga0180437_10002513_pt1 | contig 29076 bp, 19 predicted proteins | sample SS_ome_4_FD_132410 | JGI IMG/M metagenome (GOLD analysis project Ga0180437, IMG submission 132410) | Hypersaline lake sediment archaeal communities from the Salton Sea, California, USA - SS_3_D_1 metaG | ecosystem: Environmental > Aquatic > Non-marine Saline and Alkaline > Hypersaline >...
CGGCCCGTCAATATGGAAACGAATCGGTCCCGTTGCTTCTCTTTCTCGATTCCGAGTATTCGGCCTGCTTGGAGGACTAGCTCGCGTGTTGGCGGTGTCTGAATCCACGCGCGACGTGTTGACGCTGCGAAGAACCGGTTGTTGGTGGACCCTGACCCTCGAAACAGAGTCCCGGTTCCCCATCCACTCAGTACAAGGAGCTCTTGGATGAAACAGGTTGCGATGTCCATGATCTTGGTCCTCCTCGCCCTCTCGACAGGGATGGCGCAGGTCGACGCGGCCGTCGAACCGGCAGCCGCCGAACAACCCGAGGCGGCGGCGGAAGTGGCGACCGACGACGCCGCGCAGACTTCGCCGCTGGACGAGCTGGCGTGGATGGTCGGCGCGTGGGTGGACCAAGGGGAAGACTCGACCATTACCACGACTTGCTCATGGACGCAAAACGGCCACTACCTCACGCGGTCGTTCCGGGTGACGACGGACGGAGAAGTGAGCCTGGAGGGCACGCAGATGATCGGCTGGGATCCGATCGCCGGGCAGATCCGCTCCTGGACGTTCGACTCCGAGGGGGGCTTCGGCGAAGGACGCTGGATGCAAGATGGAAACCGGTGGCTGGTGAAAACCGCATTCACGCTGGCCGGCGGCGAGCGCGCATCGGCGATCAACGTGATCACCTACGTCGACCAGGACACGTTCCGCTGGCAGTCAACAAACCGCGAGATCGGCGGCGAGTTGCTGCCGAATATCCCCGAGGTCACCGTGGTCCGCCAGAAGTCGGTCGCCGGCTCGCAGGGAGCGGCGGTGCGACGCAGCAGTCGCAGCTACCAGCCCGCGCGGGGCGGTATCATGTCGAGACTATGGAGACGCGGTCGTTTCGGCCACCAGTGAGAACGGAACTCCCCGATTCCCCGAATCAACCGAACATCGAGGTGAACCAATGAGAAGATCCGTATTGATCGTAACCGGTGCGGTGGTCGCCCTGGCGCTTGTCTCGAGCGAGACACTCGCACAGCGCGGCGGGCGAGGCGGTGGCGGCCGCGGCGGCGGTGGTCGAGTGGGCGGCGGGTCTCGTCCTTCGGTAAACCGCTCGCCGTCGATGAGCCGTCCTTCCGCACCGAGTCGACCTTCGGTCAGCCGGCCTTCGGCGCCCAGTCGTCCCTCGGTCAGCCGACCTTCGGCGCCGAGCCGGCCTTCGGCACGTCCCTCCCCTCCCAGCGCAGGCACGCGACCCTCTCTCCCGGGTGCAGGCACGCGGCCTTCTCTTCCCAGCGCGGGCACTCGCCCGAGCATCGACCCTAGTAAAATCCGGGACCGGATCGGCGCCGGCGGCGGGGGCGCACAGCGGCCCTCGATGCCAGACTGGTTCAAGCCGGGGCAGTCGCAGTTGCCTGCTACGCGACCGGGTGGTGATCGGCCAACGCCGCCGGCCACACAGTTGCCCGCGCGTCCCGGAGCGGGCGAAGGCCCTGCAAGGCCGCCGGGAGCGCGCCCTCCAGGAACACGTCCACCCGGCGAGGGTGCAGGGCCCGGAAGACCCCCGGGAGCCGTCCGGCCGCCTGTTGAGCGCCCACCAGGAGCACGCCCGCCGGGGACGCGCCCGCCGGGAGTCCGGCCGCCGGCGCGCCCGCCCGTGGTGCGTCCGCCCGTTGTCGGTCGGCCGCCGCGCCCGTGGTATCCGGGGCATCCGGGCTACCCCTCCTATCGCCCGGGCCACTGGTGGCGGTGGGCCACGGCCGGTGCCATCACCGGGTGGGTCGTACACCGTTGGACGAGCCCACTCTATTACCGCTACGGACCGGGCGGCACGGTCTACTACGAGAACAACACCGTCTACGTGAACGGCGAGGAGTACGGTCCGGCGGAACAGTACTACAACGACACGTCCCAGGTCGCCACGTCGGTGCCCGAGATGACCGACGAGCAGGCGGCGGAGCTGGAATGGCTGCCGCTGGGCGTTTTCGCGCTGACTGCCGAGGGCGTGAACGCCAGCAGCATGTACCTGCAGCTTGCCCTGAGCAAGAACGGGATCATCGCCGGCACGTTCTACAACGAATCGACCGGTGCGACGCATCCCGTCGAGGGCATGGTCGACGAGAAGACGCAGCGGGCCGTTTGGAAAGCGGCCGATGGAACCAACGCCAACATCGTCATGGAGACCGGCGTCTACAACCTCACGCAGGATACTGCGGAAGTGCTCGTCCATTTCGGGCCGGAGCAGACGCAGGAAATCCTGCTGGTCCGACTGGAGGAGTCGGAGCGGCCGGAATCGAACGCATCGGACGGCTCCTGAGGGATCCGGCGCCAACCAAGAAACAACAAGGAGACCGCGATGTTCAAAGTAGAGACCGCTATTCCAATTGCAGTCATTCTCACCATGGCCTTGTGCGGTCCGCTGGCAGTAGCTCAAGACCGTGGCAGTGGCAACGCCATACCCTATCCGCTGAAGCAGTGGCAAGGGGTCCAAGGTAAGACTCTGGATGACTCGAAGCCCTATTTTCTTGGGCAGCCGAAAGCCCCCGACGATGCTCCCAATGTCCTGATCATCATGCTGGATGATGCCGGCTATTCGAGCGCAACGTCCTACGGGGGTGTGATGCGGACACCCACCTTCGATCGTATTGGCAATGAAGGCGTTCGTTACACCCATATGTCGGTAGCCGCGGTGTGCTCCCCGACGCGTGGCTCCTTGTTGACCGGCTATAACATTCACCAGATCGGAACCGGGATCATTTCAGAATTTGCCACCGGGTATCCGGGATACAATTCACAGATTGACTACAGCACCCCGTCCATTGCGAAAATCCTGACGGACAATGGATACGCCACGGCGGCATTCGGCAAATGGCACAATACGCCCATGGAGGAAGCCTCCCCTGCCGGTCCGTTTGAGAGCTGGCCCACAGGGATCTGGGGCTTCGAATACTTTTGGGGATTTCTGGGCGGCGAGACCAACCAGTTCCATCCGTTGTTGTATGAAAACACCACCGCTATTGAAACCCCGAAAACCAATGCCGATGGATCTACGTTCCATATTTCCCATGGCATGGCGGATCAGGCCATCAAATGGCTCGACAACTGGAAAGGCCTCCGCGACGCCCCCTTCTTCATCTACTACACGCCAGGCGCCGTTCATGCGCCCATCCAGGTGCCGGAAGAATGGCGTGACAAATACAAAGGACAGTTCGACGACGGATGGCATGTCTACAGGGCCCGGCAATTGGAACGTCAGAAAAAGCTGGGTCTGGTACCCGAAGACGCCCAGATGGTCGACTGGCCGGAAGTCATTCCCCGATGGGACTCCTTCAGCGAGGAGGGAAAAAGGTATTTGGCACGCCAGATGGAGGTTAACGCCGCTTTCCTGGAACACGTCGATTTCCATATCGGACGGGTCATTGACCATATTGAGGAGCTGGGCGAGCTGGACAACACCCTGGTAATTTACCTGACCGCCGACAATGGCTGCACCGCGGAAGGAACGCCCACGGGAACATTCTCCGAGCTGTTGATGCAGAACGGGTTTCCTCCGCTGACCATGGAGCAGCAGCTCGAGAAGCTTGAAGACTTCGGAGGGCTGGAAGCCTGGGGAGGGCCGCATCTGGCCAACCATTATTCGGTGGCATGGGCCTACGCATCATCAACCCCGTTCCAGTGGACCAAGCAAATGGCTTCCCATTTCGGAGGAACCATGTCCGCTACGGCCATACGTTATCCCAAGACCATCAAGGCCAGGGGGGAATGGCGACGGCAGTTTCAGAATGTGACCGATATCGTTCCGACGATTCTTGAAGTAACCGGCGTTCCTGCACCCGATTATGTGAACGGGCAGAAAAGAAAAGAGTACCCGGGCAAATCGCTTACCTATGCCTGGAATGATCCGGATGCCAAAACCAACCATCCCACCCAGTATTTCGAAATGACGGGATTTGTGGGATTGTATCACGAGGGATGGACCCTCTGCGGAAAACCGTATCGCATCCCCTGGTCAGTGGATCCCGCAGCCATGGCACATTTCGACCCCCTGAACACCACCTGGGAGTTGTATAACATCGATGAAGACCCCATCCAGCAGGTGAATGTGGCGGACCGGTATCCGGACAAAGTCAAAGAACTGGAAGCAATCTTCTGGGAAGAAGCCGAGAAGTACGACGTCTACCCTGTCGGCGGTTCGCTCGGCAGAATGCTGCAACCGGCATCGAATCCACAGCGGGCGGCAAAACGACATTGGGAACTCACACCCAATGTATACCGGGTTCCAGAACTGGCAGGGCCCGAGATCAAATCGACCAACTACGAGGTCAACGCCTATATCACGGCCGACGAGACGACCCAGGGTGTGATCTATGCGGTGGGTGAGCATATCGGGGGACAAGCGCTGTTCATCAAAGACGGAAAACTGAGATACAGCTACTCCACCCTTGGCCTGTACTGGCACGATTTCGACGGGGACGTGAAGATACCCCGCGGTGATGTGAAAATTACCTTAAGACACACCATGAAAGAGCCCAAGCTGAACGGCCCCTCGACCGTCGAGTTTTTCATCAACGATGAAGAGGTGGGCGAAATGGATATCACTGCCACAGTCTATGGTTCCTATACCGGTCACGAGACGTTCGATATAGGCCGCGATGAAGGCATGCCCGTGAATGAAGAATATGCAGACCAAGGTAAATTCAAGTTTACGAAAGGGCAATTGCACAAGGTCGTATTTGACATAAAGAATCCCGACGAACAGGAAGTGAGTCCCTCTGAGTTTAGCGACATTGACTAGCTCAATGACTCACCCGCAGGAAGAACCGCGGGGCTGTGGTCAAGATCACCCGGCCACACCCTTGTCGGTTACACTTGGTTCAACGGTTCTCGCCGAGGGAACTGGATTAAGAGCTACTTGACGTTGAGAGGACCGTTTGCCAACGTCAAAACGCCACGTTCGCGCGCAGGCCGGCCACGAGCGCGGTGTTCGGGCCGCGCCGTATGGCCGGCTCAATGAGCTGGACGTCCGCGGTCAGCTCGAAGCGGTCGGCGATTGCCGCGGTGTAGTAGATTTCCACGCCGGTCTCGTCGCGCGGCTGGAGCAGGGTGATGGCGATCGGGCCCAGCTCGTCGCTCAGCCCGATGCAGTACCAACCGACGCCGAAGGTGTCCTGTTGGCGGCATCGGATGGGACTGGTTCCGCCCGCGCCGAAGCTCAAGTACCAGTGAAGCGGATTCGGGTTGCCGTCGGAGATGGCGGCGCGGCCGAAGAGGCCCCAGCCCTGGTTCGGATGCCGCGGATCGACGACGAGGTACTGGTCGAAATTCCACATGAGCGTCCAGGAACCGCTCTTGCGCGCGATGGGGATCCCCAGCGGCGGAAAGAGGATGCGCGGGTCCTGGCCCAAGGCGTTGAACTCCCGATTCGTCCAGACTCCGGCAAAGAGCTGGTGGCCCGACTTGCCGAAGAAGTTGGTGTGCAGACGCCCCTCGGCCACGAGCGTCACCCCGTCATTGAAGAGTTCCTCGAACCCGGCGGTTCTCGTCGTGTCCGTGGGATTCCTGACCAGGAACTTGAAGTACTGATTGAACAGGGGATCGGCGGTGTAGATGAATCCGGCCGTGAGCGTTGCGTAGGGGACGGCGTTGAGCGGCACCGGGTTGGCCACCAGGGCCAGGTTCGAGAACTGCTCCCGGCCGCGCCCGGCCGCAAAGCGGTTGGGGTCGCCCTCGATCGCCGCGGCCTTCCCGGCGAGCACACAGAAGTTCTCGCTTAGGAACTGCATGAACACGCATTCCGACAGGATGAGGTCGTCTTCGTCCGGGACGGGCAGGCCCATCAAGATCGACGCGGGCATGAGCGCGCCGGTCAGTAGATTCACGTCCTCGCCGAAACGGTGCTCGGCCCGCAACTGCACGAAGAGGCCCTCTCGCCCCAAGAGCTTGTCGCAGTCGAGGTTGAGAACGTAGTCGCCATGGCCGCCGTAGACGAAGTCCTCCTCGCGTCCGCCGTGGGCCACGCCCTGGTAGAACTGGGTGAGGTCGGCGTCGAATACGATCCCCCGCTGTGTCAGGCCCGTTGCAGTGCTGAGCGTGGTGCCGGCCACGTCGCGGATCTCGGCGCCCTCGTCGGTGTAGGTGTACAGATCGGGCACGCCGATAGGCAGGTCGTCGTCGACGTAATCCTGGCCACGAAGCGGCGCCGACTTGCCGGCGAGCAGCAGCAAGACAACGGCGGAAGCCACGGTCAATAAACGGTTCATTGGACACTCCCTTGTCAATGGATTAGCGCCGCATTCTCCTATAATCGGGGCATGTCAAAGACCGCGTTACTCGCTTCCGCTCAGCCCGTTTTGGGGGGTGACGTCGCGCCCCTTGTGACCGCTACAGGCGTTGCGGTTTACCAGCGTAGACGCAAAGGACGATTTACAGGGGGTTCGTCTTGGCGCAAAATGACAAGCCGCATCGGGACGGCCGGTCATCGTGCCCGCCGTGGGCGCGGCCTGTCGGCAGACTGCACCTATGTTCATTTGGGGTGACCGGCGGCTTCGTTGTCCGATGGCAACGGCCCAGCGAGGGAGGCAGAATGGCACGACCGACGCGACTTGCCGCACTTTGCGCACCGATTGTCCTGTCCCTTGGCTGGGCCGGCGCGCCCGGCCTCCAGGCTCTTGGCGCCGACGGGCTTCATCCGCTGGAGCCATCCGACACGTCCAGCCCCCGGGCGACGCTCGTCAGCTTCATCGATTCGTGCAACGAGTTTCATGCGCTTGTCGAGGGAGCCGAGAATGCAGACGGGCTCGACGCGATCACGCTGCCCGCGCGCCAGCGAATCCTCGACTGCCTGGACCTGACTGAACTGCCCCGTGATCTGCGCGAGTCCGCCGGAACCGAGTCGGCCATGTATCTGAAGGAGGTGCTGGATCGAATCGAGCTGCCGCCGACGGGAGAGATTCCCGACGCCGAAGGGATCACGGTTGCAGCCGGAACAACCGGGCCGTTGCGTTGGAGGATTCCGAGGACCCGGATCGAGATTGCGCGAGTCGAAGAGGGGCCGCACCAGGGCGAGTACCTTCTTACTCCGGAGACCGTGCGACTCGCGAGCGAGTTCTATGAGTGTGTGAAGCAACTGCCCTACCGCGAGCAGGGGCCCCGAGTCTCGGAAGGGCTCTGCGAAGCGTATGTTTCCGTGTACGATCGAGGATCATCCGATCTGGCGGATACCTCGAGCCCGCGCGGGACGTTGAGCCTCTTCCTCAATTCGATGAACGAGTTGTATTCCGCCGTTTGCGTGAAGAAGACGATCGAGCGTGGTGACCCGGAAGCCATGGCGATCGCTTTGCGTGCCGCCAGTTGTTTGGACGTCGGCGAACTGACCGGGTATTCCAGCTACGGCAGCGGCGCCGAGGCGCTTGTGTGCATCAAAGAAGTGCTGGATCGGGTGCCGCTGCCCCCGCCTGAAGCGATTCCCGGGCTGGAGGACGTCCAGTCGGGAAACGGCGGTGAAGGCCTGGCCCGGTGGCAGGTCCCACGCACGCGAATCACGATCGCCCGGGTGCAGGAAGGTCCGCGTCGGGGAGAATACCTCTTCTCACCGGACACGGTGAAGCGTGCGCCGCAGTTCTACGAGGAGATTAAGGAACGACCGTATCGAACGGATGGCCGCGAAGTGTCGAAAGGACTGCACGATTTCTGGCTCTCTACGCCCCACAATCCGGCCATTGCTTGGCTCGTGGACCAGCTTCCTGAGTGGTCGGAGAGCCGCAGGCTCGGGCTGGCCTTATGGCAATGGGCTGGACTCGTGCTCGCCGTCCTGATCAGTCTCGGCTTGATGTTCACAGCGTACCGCATCGGCAGAACGCGCGGCGAGCGTTTTCGCCAAACGAATCTGCTGCGATATTGCATGACGCTGATCTTCCCGCTCGTCGCCATGCTCGTGCCCCTGGCATTCAAGTACGCTGCCTGGGAGTATCTGACGATCCGTAGCGATGCGGGACACGTTGTCTTCTTCACCGCCGACGTGATCTTCCTATTGGCGCTCATTGTCTTGCTACTGGGAATGAGCAGTCGGATCGCAGAGGCCATCATCGCGATGCCTCAGATTCACCCTCAGGGACTGGACGCCCAGTTCACGAGGATCATCTGCCGAGCGATCGGCATCGTGGCGGCGGTCATCGTCTTCCTGGAAGGAGGAAGGCACCTCGGCTTCCCGATCACCACGCTCCTGGCCGGAGCCGGAATCGGCGGTCTCGCCGTCGCCCTGGCGGCCCAGAGCCTGATCAAAGGCCTGTTTGGGACCGTCACGATTCTGTTCGACAAGCCCTACCAGTCGGGCGAAAGGATCGTCGTCAAGGGGTATGACGGTGTGGTCGAGGAGATCGGGATGCACGCCACGAAGATTCGCCTTCTCACCGGCCACCTAGTCTCCATCCCCAACGATCAGATGGCGGACAGCGAAATCGAGAACGTGGGCCGGCGTCCACACATTCGACGTACAGCGGTCATCGAAATGCCCTCTGACACTCCGACGGCGAAAGTGAAACGGGCTTTGGAAATCGTCCGTACCGCACTGAAGGATCACGAAGGTATGCACGAGGACTTCCCACCGCGCGTGTTTCTTCGCGACCTAAAGGAGTCCTCGATCGGGATACTCATGATCTACTGGTATCATCCCCCGGAGTACTGGGAGTTCCTCGCATTCAGCGAGAAGGTGAATCTTCAGATCATGGAACGACTCGAAGCGGACGGAATAGAGTTCGCGGCGCCTGCGCTCAGGGTGCATACTGGGGCTCGCGATGGTCGGGGCCCACGGGCCGGGGTATCGAGAGACAACCAGAGCGAAGAGGGCAGTTAGCGGCCCGAAATCCCCCGTTTCCTCTCGATTCGTGGTTTCACGTCCGCCGAGGCGAATCTCCAGATCGACGGGTTCGTCCGACAAATCGCCGGCAGGCCGAGTCTGGAGCGAAAGCAGAGATGCGTACTCTGAGCGCCGATACCGTTCGCGATTTCCGTCGTTGTTGGAGACGGCTCATCGTGACTGATGTTCTCTACAAAGCCGTTGCCTCCATTGCGCTAATGCCGCTTGTTGCAGCCCTTTTCCGCATGATGGTCGCGGCATCCGGCGACTCGGTCCTGGCCGACCAGGATATTCTGCTCTTCTTCCTCGGGCCCCTGGGGTGGGTATCCCTCGTGGCAGTTGGCGCGCTATGGCTCGGGGTCATGGCGCTAGAACTTACGGCGTTGATGGCAATCGTCGCGACCACCGACCCGCATCGGCTCGGGCTGTTGGCCCCCCTTCAGTTCGCCTGGATGAACGCCTGGCCGGTGATCCGTGTCACGGGTCGCGTGGTCGCGTTCACGCTCCTGACGGTTGCTCCCTTCCTGGCGCTCGCGGCGGTGGCCTATCTCACGCTTCTCACCAAGTACGACATCAACTTCTACCTGAAAGAGAAGCCGCCCGTCTTTTTTGTAGCGATCGGTGTCGGCGCCGTCCTCGGGGTAACGCTCCTGGCCGTGCTTCTCCGCTTGTTCGCGGGCTGGCTCTTCGCGCTGCCGCTGGTCTTGTTCGAGGGCGTCAGCCCCTCCGACGCATTACGGGTAAGTCGTAAGCGGGCACACGGCCATCGGCGTACCTTGCTGCTTTGGGTTATCGGCTGGATTCTCGTCACGGGTCTGTTGTCGGCGCTTGCAACAGCTCTTGTTGTCGGGCTGGCTCGCCTATTCATCCCCCATGCAGACGGATCGCTGGGAATTCTCCTGACTGCCATCGGCGCGAGTTTGCTTCTATGGGTTGTGGTCAATCTGGCGGTGAGCGTCTTCAGCACGACTACCTTTGCGCCACTCTACTTCAACCTCTATCGACACCTTGGCAGCGACGAGCGTCGTGAAGCTCCCCGGCTGGACTTCGCCGAGACCAGCCGGGACGATGTCCGCTTCCAGCTTACGCGAGCACGACTGCTGGCGCTGGGTACGGTGGGGATCGTCGTCGCCTTTGCCGTCGGTGTGTTCGCCATACACAGCATTCGCCTGGAGGATGACGTCGAAATCATAGCGCACCGCGGATCCTCCAAGGCGGCACCGGAAAACACGATGGCCGCCGTCAACAAGGCCATCGAAGAGGGAGCCGATTGGGTTGAAATCGACGTTCAAGAGACGGCCGACGGGCAGGTCGTGGTCTTCCACGACAGCGACTTCATGAAACTGGCCGGCGTGAACCTGAAGATCTGGGACGCCACGATAGCCGACCTGAAGGACCTCGACATCGGAAGCTGGTTTGGCGCGGAATTCAAGGAGGAGCGCGTGCCCACGCTTGGCGAGGTTCTCAGTGCCTGCAAAGCAAGAATAGGTGTGATCATCGAGCTGAAGTACTACGGGCACGACGAGCGACTCGAGCAACGCGTAGTGGACATCGTCGAGGCACACGACATGGCTTCACACGTCGCCGTGATGTCGCTGAAGGCCGATGCCGTGAATAAGATGAGGGCCCTCCGGCCCGATTGGAAGCTGGGCCAATTGCTATCGGTTTCCGCGGGCAAGTTGCAGAGTGTCGAGGCAGACTTCTTGGCGGTCAACGCTCGGTTTGCCGATCGAAACTCCATTCGGACGGCCCGCCGCAGTAGCAAGGACATCTATGTGTGGACCGTCAACGACGCCGCCACCATGTCGATAATGATCGGCCGTGGCGTCGATGGACTCATCACCGACAAGCCCGCCCTTGCGCGATCCGTGCTTCAACAGCGGGCCGTGTTGAGTCCGCCGGAGCGACTGCTGTTGGAGTTGGCAGGAGTTTTCGGAGTGGCGTCAGAGATCGGCGAGCAATGATAGGTCACCCGAAGACCAAGACGAGCGGTGAAGGCCCAGAACCGGAATAGCCGGCAGCACCTATTTGCGGCCGGGAGGCCCATCTGCTTGCGGCCCTACGGGGCCCAGAAATACCCCCCATGTGACGGGCGGGAATTTTGCTTTTTAGGTTTGCGCAACGTGCGTCGGTAGCCCCCTCCGCCTGCAGAACGGTCACTTGATGACGTCTCGCCGAATGGGTGGTCAGCAAACAGCTCCATAGAGGGGATCGCCGCTTGGCCTCCACGTGCCGGCGGTGGGCGGCACCGACGCAACTTACGGCCGACGCGAAAGTGCCCGCGGTCTGCGCCATCGACGCAGGATACGGCGAATGCGCAAGCGCAGGAGGGGGCCGGCCCGACGCCGCCACCGCAGGGTGGTCCGGGCGGTTCCGCTCGGTTCTTTACCCCCAAGACGGGGGTGTCGCTTGCGGCCGAGAATCCCCCCTTCTGGCTGCGAATTCGGGCAATTTACCCACTCGACAGAGCCGATTTTGGGAAAATCGAAAATCGAGTGTCAGGAATGGCGGTCGAGCGGCTAATTAGCAACGAGAAACGAACATTGGGCGGGCGTATCCCGCCGGGATGCCGTTGCCGGGCAGCCGGCCGGACGGCATTTCTCCCTGGAAGCCCAGGTGTCACCCACATGAAAAGGGGAAAGGTAATGGACAGGCTTCAGAACGTTGGCTGGCGTTTCCTGATCTTGGGGGTCGTCTTGGTGATCTGCGCGAGCTGGGCGGTGCCGGCGCAGGCCGTGCTGCTGCCCGGCGGTACGCCCGATCCCGCCTACGCTGGTTTGCAGGTGTGGCTGAAGGCGGACGCAGGCGTGTACAAGGACGCGGGCGTCACCCCGGCTGGCGATGGCGACGCGGTCGTACAGTGGAATGATCAGTCCAGCAACAGCAATCACGCCAGCCGCATAGGCACGAACGGTAACATGACGTACGAGACCGTAGAACTGGGCGGCAAGCCGGTCGTCTCATTCACGGATTCAAGCGGTGCAGACTACCTTCGGATCCCTTCGTATCAACCGGCGGATAACGACAATTTGACCGTCTTCGTCGTTTCCCGAGCCGATCCCCAAACCCTCAACGGCTCGGCCATCCACCCGCTGGTGGGCTCTGGCAACCCGGCCAATGGAGGCGGGGCGTTTACGATCAGCACAATGCGCCCGAACGCCGGAGGGCCGGGCAATCTCGGCTACTTCGGTCGAGGCTACAACCCTTTCCCGTACGACGAGTATACGAAGGACGGTGACCCCTCCAACTTCGGGGACGGGCAGGGTCACGGGATTGTCCTGCAATTGTCGGGCGCTTCTGGCAACGGCACGTTCCGGGGTTACTACGACGCGGAGGCCAGGGAAGCGCACAACGGCTCGACAAGCAATCCGGCAAACGGTCCCGTCGAAATCGGCGGCTCCTCAACCGACAATTCGCGCCGACTAGCGGGCGATATCGCCGAGGTCCTGATCTACGACGAAGCATTGTCCATTTCCGACCGCAACGGGGTGACGGACTACCTGGGCCAGAAGTACGGATTGTTCTCGCCGCCGGTTGTTGACGTCCCTACCGGACTGATGCTTCACGCCACGATGGACAACTCCGACATCGATGCTACGACCGTCTACGACGTATCGGGAAACATGCGCCACGGCACGCTGCAGAACGGGTTGAGCCAGTCGGGCGACGCCGGCCAGATCGACGAAGCGCTCGACTTCGCCGACGGGGCCAACGACACCAACGGCGAGTACGTTGACCTGTCGTCGCACGTTGGCGACTTTGCCGGCCTGGCCGAGGGTACCATCTCGGCGTGGATTCGCAGCGACGATTACCCCGACGGCCCGGCGGTGATCTTGGCCGCCTCCGACAAGGACGATGGCTCCAGCGAGCTTCGGTTCTTTGTCCAACGCAACAGCGCGACTGGCGACGTCGTGCGTTTTGGCGTACGAAACGATGGTGCGACGCTCACCGACTTGATCGGAATCACGGACGTGGGCGACGGGCTGATGCATCACGTGGCGATCAGCGTGGACGCTACGGGAAAGGGCACACTGTATGTAGACGGCCTTCCCGACGCCTTTGATACCAGCGTCGACTTCTTCGACGACATCGCCGGACTGGATACGATGGGCATCGGCCGGAACAAGGATACCACCGCCGGTGGCGGGCAGTGGTTCTTTGGCGGGCTGATCGACGACCTCGGCATCTGGAGCCGGGCGCTGAACATTCGCGAGATCGAGCAGATCTACACGCAGGGCCTGGCAGGGATATCGGCCTTGCGTCCCACGATCATTCCCGAACCGTCCGGCTTCGTCATCGCCCTCGGCCTGCTCGCGCTGGGCTTGTTTGGATGGCGACGACGGCGTTGAGAGGGCGCGATCGGCGTGGAATCGGAGTTTGAAGCCCTCACCCCCGGCACCTCTCCCGCGTGCGGGAGAGGGGAGTTGGGCTAGCGCCTCTGGGTAGCGGGAACGCTCGTTGGCGCGACCGCTCAGTAGCGCCACTCCCTCGCCGCCTCGTACATGGCCAGGATGTTTTCGGTGGGGATGTCGGCCTGGAAGTTGTGGGTCGGGCCGACGAAGTAGCCCCCGCCGGGCGCCATGACGTCGAGCAGCTCGGCGACGCCGCGGCGCACGTCGTCGGGCGTGCCCCGAGGCAGCAGCTCCTGTTCATCGACCCCGCCGGAGAAACAGAGCCGGTCGCCGAAGTCGGCCTTCAGGCGCCCCGGCTCCATGCCGGCGGCCTTGACCTGGATCGGATCGAGCACGTCGACGCGCGCGTCAATCAGCCGGGGTATCAGTGCGCGGACCGACCCGCACGTGTGGTGGTAGTAGCGCGAGCCGTGCGCCTTGGGCGTGGCGATCATGGCCTCGAGCGTGGGCCGGATGAGCTGCTCCCATTGTGGTACGCCGAAGAGGAGCCCCTGCTGCGTGCCGTAGTCCTCGCCGATGCGAAACAGGTCGATGCGCGCGCCGGCCGCCGCGTAGAGCCGCTCGATGAACCGGAGGTTGAAGCGCAGGATCCGCTCGGCCAGGGCGCGGAAGAACTCGGGCCTTAGCAGCATGTCGCCCAAGGCGCGCTCCATGCCCAGCAGGAACTGGATCGTGTTGAGCACGCCCGGCGACGCCACGCCGGGGGCGGTCATGATCGCGTAATCCGCGTAGCGCGCAAGCTGGTCCTCGACCGCAGAGAACTCGAACCAGTCGGGCTCCGGCCAGGGATAGTCGTCCAGGGCCGCCGGATCGTGGACCTCGGCCAGGGGGAAGGCGACCGGTTCCCAGTGGCCGCCATGCCCGGCCTCGACGTAGCGGTATTCGACCCCCCACACGTCGCGCCGCCGGCCGGTCCGATCGTCCGCAAGCGGCGGGCCCACGTATCGCGGCTCCACCCAGCGGAAGTCGATCCCGAGATACTCCAGCAGCTCATCGCGGCTCTCCAGCCCTAGGTTCCGGCGCAGCCGTTGTTCGACCTCGGGCACGTCGCGGTAGAAGAGCGGCACCCGGTCGGGCTCTCGGTGGTCGAGCGCGGTTAAGACTCGTTCGCGCGGGGTCACGGGTGGGGCTATTCCTTGATGTCCGAACTTGGTTCCGCGGGGCCGGCCGGGAGGCGAGCGAGCCGATGGGAGGGGCGCGCGCGGCGTTGTGGAGCAGTATACCACTCGGCGGCCCCCGCGGCGCTGGCTTGAGGCCATGCGGTGAGCCCCGTGTCGAGGCGCTTTCCCTGAAGGGGGCCGGCGCGGCCCCGGCGGCGAATCCCTGGGCAGATCGCTCGTTCCCGGGTATATTCATGCCGGAGGGCAGCGGACTGCGGTCTTGCCAGGGGTGCAGCATGGTCCAAGCGAATCGGCGTGGTTTTACGCTCGTCGAGCTGTTGGTCGTGATCACCATCATTGGGATTCTGATCTCGCTCTTGCTGCCGGCGGTCCAGGCCGCGCGCGAGTCGGCGCGGCGGACCCAGTGTGCGAACAACCTGAAGCAGCTCGGCCTGGCATTCCTCCATCACCAGGAAAAGCACGGCCACTACCCGACCGGTGGCTGGGGCGTCCGCTGGGTGGGCGACGCCGACCGGGGATTCACCCGGCGCCAGCCGGGCGGGTGGGTCTACAACATCCTGCCCTTCATCGAGCAGCGCGCGCTGTGGGAGCTGCCCGCCGACGGCCAGCCCAACGCGCTCACCTCGACGCAGAAGGACGGGGCCCGGGACATGGTGCGCACGCCTTTGGGCCTGATGAACTGCCCCAGCCGGCGCCGAGCAATCCTCTATCCCGACGCGGGCTATCTCTGGGCAGACAACATGAGCAGCACGAACAAGGGGGCGCGCACGGACTACTGCGCCTCGGCGGGCACCCGGGCGCTGTGCACCGGCACGGGGAACATCCGCTCGCTGGCGCGCGGCGACGAGTTCCGCGAGGGCGACTGGCGAGGGCGGAGCGACGGGATCACCTACCAGTGGAGCGAGGTCCAGCCGGCGCACGTGAGTGACGGTGAGGGCAATACCTACATGGTGGGCGAGAAGTACCTCAGCCCCGACCACTACCACACCGGCCGGGACTCGTCCGACAACGAGTCGATGTACGTCGGCGACGACCGCGACACGCTCTGCAACTCCTCCTACGTGCCACGGCAGGACCGCGCCGGTCTGCACAACCAGTTCTGCTTCGGCAGCAGCCATCCGGCCGGGTGGAACGTCTGCTTCTGCGACGGCTCGGTGCGCCTGGTCAGCTTCACGATCGATGCAACTACACACCTGCACCTGGGCGACCGGGACGACGGGGAGCCGGTCGACATGAGCGAATTCTGAAGATGCGCCCAGCCTGGAGTCCTGCAACCTAAGCTGCCATTTCACTGAAGTCCTCCGGACACACTACAACGAAAGGCCCCTTCCATGGTGTTGCGACATGCGGCTTTGGCGATGTTGATTGGATTGGCGAGTTCGGGTCTCTTGCGGGCGCAGGCCGAAGACCTCGCGAAGACCGCGGCGGGGTTTCCGCCGGAGGGCAAGCTGGCGCCGTTCCTGGGCGAGCCGAGCATGGAGATGCAGCAGGTCTTCAAGGGTGACCGGTTTCCCAACGTGGTGGTGGCCACCGACGGCACGGTGCTGGCCTTCTGGAACGGGGTAAAGGTCCGGCGCAGCGAAGACGCCGGCGAGACCTGGGGCGAGGAGATCCTCGTGGGCAAGGGGTTCATGGGCGGGGGGGTGACCGTCGACGAGCAGAGCGGCGACGTGCTGGCCTTCGTGCAGGACAGTCACCCGCCGTCGTCGCTTACCGTCTACCGCAGCAAGGACCGGGGCAAGACGTGGCAGGTGCAGGAGACGGTGATCCACCCCGACAAGAACGGCAACGTGCCCTCGATGCACATGAACGAGCACGGCATCACGCTCCGCCGCGGCGAGCACAAGGGGCGCCTGTTGCGCCCGACCCGCTGGTACGCGGGCAAGAACGCTCGCAGCCTGTGGCCGCAGCATTACACCAACGCCATCTACAGCGACGACGGCGGCAAGACCTGGCGCACGAGCGACCCGTTCCCCGCCAACGGCACCGGCGAGGCGACGGTGGCCGAGCTTTCCGACGGGAGGATCTATTACAATTCGCGCCGGCACTGGGCGCCCGAGGGCGTCAGCGCGCGCCGCCGCTGGACTGCCTTAAGCGACGACGGCGGCCGTACGTGGAAGGACCTGGAGATCTGCGAGGTCCTGCCCGACGGCGACCAGGCGCGGGATTACGGGCTGATGGCCGGGCTGGCGCGCCTGCCGGTTGCGGGGCGCGATGTGCTGGTGTTCAGCAACATCGAAAGCCCCTCGGGCCGCCATCACGGCACGGTCTGGGCCAGCTTCGACGGCGGAAAGACCTGGCCGATTAAGCGATTGGTCTTCGAAGGGGCGTTTGCGTATTCCTCGCTCGACGCGGGCCGTCCCGGCACGAAGAGCGAAGGCCACATCTACCTTCTCTTCGAGGGCGGTCCCCAAGGCGGCGCCACCATGGCGCGCTTCAACTTAAGCTGGCTGCTCGAAGGTGAGAAGAGCGGCGACGGCGAGGTGCCGGAGTGGGTTACGGTTTCATAGAGGTCCTTGCTGGGGACTTCGTCTTCGTTCCAGGACTGCTTTGGAGAAGGGCTATGAGAGACCTTCAACCGGCTAACATGGACGGCGGGGCGCGGCGAGGGGGTTTTACCCTCGTCGAGCTGCTCGTCGTGATCGCCATTATCGGCATCCTGATCGCACTCCTGCTGCCCGCCGTGCAGGCGGCGCGCGAGGCGGCGCGGCGCACGCAGTGCACCAATCATCTCAAGCAGCTCGGCCTGGCGATGCTCAACTATGAAAACACGCATCGCCAGTTGCCGATCGGCTTCGTGGACAAGCCCATGCTCTCGCAGCCGGGCGCGGGCACCGGCTGGCCGGGCACCACGGCGCTGGCGCAATTGCTGCCGTATCACGAGCAGGCCAACGTGGCCGCGAGGTACCACTACGACATGCGCGACCTGAACACGGCCAACGCCGAGGCCACCAGTGCGCAGATTCCCGTCTACCAATGCCCCAGCGACGACAGCAGCGGTCGCAAGGGCCTGCACAACATCAACCATCTGGGCTGGTCGCGGTCCAACTACGTCGTGTGTCTGGGCAGCGACACCATGGCCCGAGACACGAACAGCCGGAGCGTCGCGCACACCGCCAACCGCTCGGGCATGGACCTCTCGACCGACGGGGCCTTCCAGATGGCGCAGGGGAGGGCCATTCGCGATTTCCGCGACGGAACGTCGAACACGGCGATCGCCAGCGAGGTCCTCGCCGGCCACGACGAAGTCTACGATACCAGCGACCGCGTCTGGGACTGTCGCGGCATGTGGGCCTGGCACATGGTCGGCTCCTCGGCCTACACCCACCGCAACACGCCCAACACCAGCGTGGGCGACGCCATGTGGGCCAATCCCGGACAGGACATCGAATGCGTGGAAGAACCCCGGTTGCCCTGCGACAACACCCACGGCACCGCGATGGACCAGTTCCACGCCGCCGCACGCAGCCATCACCCCGGCGGCGTGGTGGTCTGCTTTGGGGACGGGCACGTGAGCTTCTACGCAGACGACGTCGATCTGGTACTGTGGCAGGCCATTAGCACGATCAAAGGTGGCGAAATTGTCGAGGTGCAATAGCATGGGCGTTCGCCGTTGCTGCTCGCTAGGCACGTTGTGGCTGATGGCGGCCGCGGCGGGCTGCGGCTCCCAGCGCGTGGAAATCGACGGCACCGTAACCGTGGATGGCCGGCCGTTGGATCGCGGCTATATCTCGTTGCGGCCCATGGCCGGCACGGGCGGGCCAACCGCCGGCTCCGAGGTGACCGACGGGAAGTTCCGTATCGCTGCCAAGGAAGGAACGCACGCGGGCAAGTTCCGGGTCGAGATTACCGCATCGCGGAAGACGGGCAGGCAAGTGCCCGACGATCTGGGCGGTGGGATGGCCGACGTCTACGAGCAATACCTGCCCGCGCGCTACAACGCGCAAAGCGAGCTGACCGCAGAGATCCGCGCGAACGAGCGCAACGAGCTCCGATTCGTGCTGGAGACGGAGTGATCCGGCGTGAACCGTCAAGGGACCTTAGAGTTCTTGCGGTTCAGACACGACGAACTGGGCGGCCGTAAGAAATCGGATCGGGAGTGCGCCCCATGCAGCCTGCGGAGCGTCTCAAGGCGGCCTTTGCCGGCGAAATGCCCGACCGGGTCCCGGTGATGCCCAAGATCTGGGTCGATCTGGGCGCGAGGCTGACGGGGACGGCCATCGAGAGAGTCATTGAGGAGCCCGGCACGGCGATGCGGGTGCTGGTCGACGCGGCCCTGGCGGTGGGTGCCGACGGCACTAGGCAGTTCCTCTTTCCCGCGCGGCGAACGCGGTGTGATGAGGGGCGGCTCTTCGAGGTGGATGCGGCCGGGCGGCGGATCGGCGCGATCGATTGGCGCGGCGGGCTGATGACCCGGCTGGACCGGATCGAGGATTTCCGGCTCGACGACCCGGAGTGGACCGCCTTTCACACGTCGTGGACCCACGACTCGCCGTTCGTTGCCGGCATGGCCGACGCGCGGCGGATCGCCGTGCCGGAGGCGGACTTCTACCGGTCGCACGGTTACGGCGACCTGTTGCGCGCCATGCAGCAGCACGCGGGCGATCGCGTGGGCCTTTGCGGCGATTGCGATTCGGCCACGCTGGCATTTCACGCCTCGTTCCGCGGCCTCGAGCGCGCGCTACTCGACCTGGTCGACGACCCACCGCTGGTCCACGCCGTGATGGAGAAGGGCGAACGGTTCGCCGTCGAGCGGGGCAAGTTCAACATCGACGCGGGGCTGCGGATCCTGCGGCTGAACGACTCGATCGCCAACATGTCGGTCATCTCGCCGCGGCAGTTCCAGGAGTTCATCTTCCCGCACATCAAGACGGTCTGCGACGAGCTGCACGGCTATTGCCCGGAGGTGAAGATCTACTGCCACGTGTGCGGCAACGTCCTGCCGGTGATCGCTCTGCTGGTCCGGACCGGGCTCGACTGCATCGGGCCGCTGGACCCGCTGGGCGGGTTCTCGGTGGCCGATGCGCGCCGGGCCGCCGGGGATGCGATGCTGCTGATGGGCGGCGTGAACACGCTCTCGTTCGTGCACTCCGGTCCGCAACAGGTTCGGGCCGAAGCCCTGCGCTGCATCGAGGAGGGCGGCGCAAATGACCGCTTCATCCTCGGCTCCGGCTGCGCGCTGCCCCGCGATTCGCGCCCCGCGAACATCCGGGCGCTGGCCGAGGCGGCCGAAGCGTACGCGAGCGATGCAGGTGGGAAAGGAATAGTCCAATGAGAATGCGTCTGCTGGTTGCCGGTCTTCTTGCGATGACCCCGTGTGTGCGCGCGGGCGCGGCGACCGAGGCGGTGTTTGTGGAAAAGGGCAGTGCGCGCTCGGTTCGCGAAATCGGCAATGCGTGGACCGAAAAACGAGGCACCATCGAATGCGGGGGCACCGGCAACTTCCTGGTCGCCGGCAAGGCCGTTGGGGCCGGCGACTTCAGGATCCACGCTCGGCTCAGCTTGGAGCAGCTCGATGGCACGGCTGCTTCGCTGGTAATCGGCGGGAACCATTTCGGGTTCGACGGGCAAGGCGAGAAGCTGTTCGTCGAAGGTCCCGCCCTGGGACAGACCCGGCTGCTCGCCGATTCGCAGGAGTTCATCACGCCGGGAAAACCGTTCGACGTCGAGGTGGTCCGCCGCGGCGAGACGCTATCGTTCCGCGTCGACGGTAACGAAGTCCTCACGGGCAAGTACGAGCTTCCTCCGGTCTGCGCGATCGGACTCCGACCGTGGCGCGGGACGATGCGGCTCCACGATTTCGCGGCGAGCGGCAATCTGACACCGGTCACTGATCTTGCGATCAGCGCGATGCGGCACGACTTCAAGACCGTCGGCGCCGTCACGGTCGGCAGAGTGGAGATCAACCTGGCTTCTCCGCCGGAAGGACTGGCGCTATGTCCGGACCTGGGTATCCTCGCCGCCGACGCGGTCCAGGGCAAGATCATCCACCGAAGCGGCAGGATCGTATGGGTGCCGCGGGCAACGATGACGCCCAAGGGCGACTACCTCACCCTCTTCCCCGAGGGTAAAGGCCGCTACTATCAGGGCGAGAAGATGCTCGCCTACCGCTCTTTCGACAAGGGCAAGACGTGGGTCGGACCGACCGTCGCGTTCGATTCCTCTCAATCGCATCACGGCTTCGTGCCGCTGATCCCGCACGACTCGAAGCGAATCTATGCCTTCGGCACGCAACCTATTCCCGGCATGGTCGGCGCCCGCAGCAAGGGCTTGCACGAAAATGCTCCCATCGGGTTTCGCTACAGCGACGACGACGGGCATACCTGGTCGGACGTGACGCTGATCCGCCCCGAGAACGACCCGGATTTCACGGGCATGTCGTGCGTGCGGATGTGCGAGACCGACAAGGGCACCTGGCTGATCGGTTCGCACGACGGCATCTGGCACCGCAAGGGAAGCCCCGCCCCCGTCACGACGCGCCAGTACATCCTCCGCAGCGAGGATGAGGGCAAGACATGGACGCTGCTGCCGAAAAAGCGGCCCGGCGGCTGGTATCTTGAGAAGTACGATCGGATGGACGAGGGGACGGTAGTGAGTCTGGGAGGAGAAAAGGCGGCGATATTCATCCGCACGGCGGAGGGACATATCTGGGAGAGTCGTACGGATGACGACGGCAAGACCTGGAGCGAGGCGAAACCGACGACCATGGTTCACCCCGACGCCCCGCCCATGATCTTTCACCTCGGTGACGGCAAGACCTTGATTTCGTTTATCCACAACCGCTACGATCCCAGGAAGGCGCACTTCGACAAGGCGGCCCGGAACGAACTGTGGTGTTCGATCTCGAAGGACCAGGGCCGCACGTGGAGCGAGCCGCGGTTCGTCTTTGCCGGGGCGACCTCGGGCGGACACATCCACAGTTGCTCCTACATCGACATGTTCGCCGACGGTTCCCGGATCCATATCTTTCTGGGCCAATACGGCCGGCAGTTGCTCTACCTGAACTTCGACGAGTCGGACATAGTGGGGTTTCCGACGGAAGGCGACTTGGCTCGAGCGCAGCAGACGGCAAACGCTCAGGCAAGAGCTCGGCCGAGTTTCCTCATCATCCACGTTGACGACTTAGGTTGGGCTGACCCGGGGTGCTTCGGTAATGAGTTTATCGAAACGCCAAACATCGACCGTCTGGCCGCCGAAGGGATGCGTTTCACTCAGGCGTATGCAGCCTCGCCGGTCTGTGCGTCTTCGCGTGCAGGGCTGGTCAGTGGGCAGTATCCTGCGCGCTGTGGTGTTCACGACGTTACGCCGCAGTTTACCCGCCCTTGGGAGAAGGTGATTCAGCCGACAACCAGCAACGCCTTACCCAAGGGCTGCGTTACCATCGCACAAGCCCTCAAGCCGGGCGGATATGTATCGGCCTCTGTGGGCAAGCACGGACGGATCGGCTCGCCGGCGGATCACGGTTTTGTTTCGGGAAAAAGTGCGGCGGCGGAATATTTTCCGGAAGAGTTCCGAGCAGAACTGGACCGCTGGACGCGTGCAAACGACCAGAAGGCGGTTGGCACGCAGACACGCCAAGCGATCCGCTTCATGGGTGCGCATCGCGACAAGCCTTTCTTCTGCTATCTGAACTATCACGCCGTCCACGAGCCGGCCCGTGCCCGCAAAGACCTGATCGAAAAGTACAAGGCCAAAGCCGCCGGACGGAAGACGAAGATTCATCCCGCCTATGCCGCCATGACCGAAACCGTCGACGAAAGTGTGGGAATCATTGTGGAAGCGCTCGATAAGTTGGGTCTGGCCGACAAAACCGTTGTGATCTTCTTCTCCGACAACGGCGGGATGGTCAAAACCGATTCCGAACGTCCGACCATGACGGACAACTCGCCGCTGCGTGACGGCAAAGGGACGTTATACGAGGGAGGCATTCGCGTGCCGATGATCGTTCGCTATCCGCCCGTGGTCAAGCCTGATACGACCTGCGGTGTCCCGGTGTTCGGCTGCGATTTCTATCCCACGATGGTCGAACTGGCCGGGCTGAGGCCTCCCGATCGCCACATTCTCGACGGCGTGTCGCTCGTGCCCTTGCTCAAGCAGACGGGAACGATCAAACGCGACACACTGTACTTTCACTACCCCAACTTCCACATGACCACCCCCGTGTCGGCCATCCGTGAGGGCGACTTCAAGCTGATCGAGTATTTCGGCTACGACCGCCTAGAGTTGTACGACCTCAAGACGGACCCGGGCGAAAAGAACGACCTGGCCCGGACTATGCCGGAGAACGCCACGGCGCTTCGGGGCAGGCTGGAGCAATGGCGGGAAGAGGTGGGCGCAGCGACGCCGAATCGGAATCCGGACTATGACCCCAAGAAGGCTCGCACGTGGGGCCCGCGCGGCGGATGGAACAACGTACCGTGAGACGGACCAACCTCGTGCGAACGCAAAGGGTTCTCTTCAGCCTTACCCCCTGCCTACAGCAGTGACATTATGAATATGCAGCCAAACGTAGTTGGAATGCTGGCACTTATGCTGCTGTTGACGCATAGCCGTACGGTTCCGGCGCCTGAGGCGGGCGCAACGTGCCGCGGTTGTCCCCGAGCCCTCGACGCTCCTGATCTGGTCCCTGCTGGCCGGGCTGGGCGTTGGACTGGAGTGGCGGCGAAGGAAGAGGTAGCGACCTTCGATCATACGAGGGCCGCCGGAACTGACACCCAGCCCGCGCTACTCAGGCTTCGGGCGGCTCTTTTCGTGCGCGGTGTTCCAACAACCGGCCGATTTCTCGGGGCGACGACGCACCAGCTTACGCGCGGTGCCCCCACCGACCGCATTAAGCGTATCCGAATTCCCACCCTGTGCGAGGCTTGCGCTTTAGCAAGGCGTTGGCTTTGTCGCTGTTAGTAAACTTGCCTTGTCGGAAGTCGTAGGTGAGCTTCTCACGGACGCGCGAGGCAACGTTGCCGACCAGCATGATCTCGGTGAGCCGCGCGGAGTAGTCGAAGTCGGCCGAAGATCGGTCGCCCGTCCGAATGGCATTTAGGAAATCGGCCTCGTGCCCGCCCTTCACACGCGGCAGGACGGTCTTAGGCTTGCCGACTTCCTGCATGAAGCTTTCCGGAAAGAGCCGCGTGCCGTTCATCCACCAGCCCGAGACGGCCATACCCTTAGTGCCAAAGTAGGCACTGGGATGCTTGGCGACGGAGGCAACCCGCTCCGGATCGACCGTCGGCGGCATGGGCTTGTCGTTGTACGTGCCCGAACTCCACCGCATGATGCACGGGACCATGTCGCCGCGCTGGGGGAACATCCACGAGACGCGGACACCGTGCGGCCAGTTCGTCTCGTTCGGCTCCTCTCCCTCGCACTCCACCTCACACGTATCGGCCTCGTACAGCTTCAGCGCCCAAACCGCGCCATCGGCGTTGTGGCAGAACCAGTCGCCCAACAGCCCCGTGCCGTAGTCGAGCCACCCGCGCCACCGGGCCGGATGGATGCCGCTGCGGTACTCCCGCTCTTTGACCGGGCCTTGCCACAGGTCCCAGTCGAGGCTCTCCGGTACGGGAATCGGCTTGCCGGCGTCGCGCGAGCCGAAGTCCATGGTGTTGTAGGGTGGACGGATATGGGCCTCAGTCACGTCGCCGAGGCTTCCCTGCCAGATCCACTCGCACAGCAGACGCACGTGCTCGCCGGAGTGGCCCTGGTTGCCCATCTGGGTGGCGACCTTCTTCGCCTTGGCACGCTCGCGCAGCTTGCGTACCTCGTAGATGTCATGGCACAAGGGCTTCTCGCAATAGACGGCCAGTCCGGCGTCCAGCGCGCGGTACGTGGCAGGGAAGTGATGATGGTCGGGCGTGGCAACCCAAGCGGCGTCGAGCTGCTTCTGCTCGTCGAACAGCTTGCGGTAGTCGCCGTAGAGCTTCGCGTCGGCGAAGCGGTCCTTGATCTTCTTGATCGAGCCGGCGGCGTGTTTCTCGTCCACGTCCGCCGCCGCGATAATCTGTTCGCCAGAGGCGACGTTTACGCCCTTGCCCCCCATTCCGCCGATGCCGATGAGTGCAAAGCGGATCTTCTCATTGGCGGAGTAGGTGCGGGCCATGGCCGCGGGGCCGATCAGCACAGAGGCCGAAGCTGCCGCGCCGGCCTTGAGAAGTCGTCGACGGGTAATTGGATTCTGCATGGCGATAGGCGAGCCCTTTGCGGCCCGGAGTAGTTGAGGATTCTGGCCCTCGCGGTCCCACGTGCGACCGCCGCACAGACCCGAGCTTGGCCAATGGGGGCCATTGTATCACAAGCAACGACGCCCGAAAGCCTTCTCCACAAGGACTTATTCCTAGCCCCGGAACTTCGCGTGCGCGCACACCTTCGACGATAGCCCGACATGAGATTGGCGGCTATTGCCGCGCCCACTCAAATAGCCAATCCGCAGCCTATCCTCGATTCCCGGCCGCGGGACAGAGCGGCCCCCCAACCGAACAGCAGGGTGCGGGTGGATACCTCTCGACATTAAGGAAGCACCCCCATGCAGAGGGGGCTTGCCCTTGGTCCGAACGAGCCCGGACGCGCTTCGGTCGCCCCCACCGACGCGCGTAATGGCAGATCGCCAAGAGATGTCGGCCACAGCGAACCACGCTGTGGCGGGGTCGCCTGGCTCGCCGGAGTCGCCACCCCAATAAGGTGGAATGTTCTTCGCTAAGGGGCGTCGGCATCCGCCCCCGGCCGCAGTCTCACGTTGACCGTAACGCGCGTCGGCGGGGGCGACCGCCTGCACTTGCGCCAGCCTCAGCCCTGACGGTCCACCCCGCCAAACGGGTGGTCTCTTCACGCATACGTGCGGGTTCAGATTCCGCCCTGCGCGAATTGGGGATCCAGGCCGTTATATCGGTCCACGGCGAGAATGCTTGGGCACGTGATCGGCCGCTTTCATCTGGAGACAACGAGGTAGCTGGTCGGCTCGGCAAGCATCAGAAGAGCTCTGTAAGTGTCGCGCAGTGACATCCGATGACCCGGCGGTCGGTATCGAATGTGTGGCGGACGGTGATCCACCGTAGACTACTCAGAGAGACCACGGACGTGTACCGACAAGACGCGTCGAAAGACGGATGAATAGGGAGACTTGGCTTGAAGGGATGCTCAAACATACGTTACTGACTGGCCACTTGCAGGCGCGCGACTTCACAACCAGCGTAAAGACCGTAAGGCGTGCACGAAAGCCGATCACCGTCCAGGCAAGTCCTACAGGCCGCGGATTTCTTCCGCCGACCGTGATATGCTGTTCGGTGGAGGAACGCCGGTTCATGAAGTTCCACGAGGACAAGACGCTTTGGGCGGAAGTGCGGGGCCGGCTGCCGCGCCACGTCGCCGAGGAACAGTTCTACGCGGCGGCCGCAACTGGCGGGGCCCGGGTCGGCAATGGGCTGGTCGTGGCCGAGGGGATCTGGAAAGAATTCCGCCGCCCATACTGCCAGGTCTGGCCGGCGATCGTTCCCGCGCTGGAGAATCTGTGGCTGGACCTCGAGGCCCGGCTGGTCCACCCCCCGATGCCGTCATCACGCCAGATATCCTAGCCGCCGACCGGCAGAAGTGCGACGCCAGCGGCGGCGACCGCAAGTACGTCGACCGGACCCATCGCCGGCGCAAGCTGGGCTGGGACGTGGCCCAGAAGGTCGAGGTGGTGCCCCACTACCGCCGGCCGCACCCGGCACTGGTGTGGACCGGACACACGGGCGGATGGTCAACCGCCGCGACTCGCGCCTGCTACGAGCGAGCCAGGCTGCCCCACCAAGTGGATGGTGGCTTACCGGACCTCGCGCATTCGCGCCCATAGCGGGGTTGGACCGGCGTGGGGCCCAGCCACCGTTCTCAGCCGAGCCCATCGCACACCTGGTCCTAGTCTGGCTGGGGGCAGCCACACTCGGGGCAGAAGGGACAGTCGGGGCCGATGGGAGCTTCGCAGTCGATGCAGAGACGGTAGCACTCGCGGCTACGCTCGCCGTTGTTGTTGGGATTGTCGTCCTTGTCGCCCCGTTCCCTGTTCTGGACCTGGTCGCCACCCGCTATGACAGCGGCGGAAACCCCAAACACCAGAAACGCCAGGCACAGCATTACAACCATAAGACGTTTCATGATAGTCTCCTTCGCATCTAGCCTCACGCAGCCTCCGTCCCACACCGAGTGGGACCGTCGAGAGCCGAGTACTCGTTCATTGGCCGACGTGGTCACAATCTCCCGGTTTCACGCGGCTGACCAAACCGCCGTGCCAGCAACCAAAGCCACCACTGACACTAACTTAGGGGTGGGCCACTGGCATATCGAACACCAAAACTCCGAGGAGGAACCCGAGCCGATCCTTCGTGGTGGGGCGGGGTAGCCGCGCAACAACTATCCGGGTGTGGCGTGGTATCCTGCAAATATTTCACACCCCGTTCGGCCCAACCGACACTTTATTGCAGTGCCGGTGGTTCCTCCGCTCGCCGTCTTCCGGCTTTCATGCTCGACGTGACAGTGCAAAAGGGGCCCGGAACTACCAATTCGCGCCCACCAGGAACCCCTCACCACATGATACCCGATTCGGCGGACAGTGCTTCTGGCCCTGTCCAACCTGTGAACACGCAAATAGGATGCCCTTCCAAAGAATAAGGAGGTCGCCTTCCGAATAGGGCGACCTCTCTAACGCTTTGGAAAAGCGTCGCCCGCCGAGAGCGCGCCCAGCTAGTCCCCCCCGCCAAATTGGTATTGGAGCATGAACATGATCCAATCCCATTCATCGTGTGGCACGTCCCCTTGGTAGGAATTGCCGTTCTGGTACTGGTAACAGTTCTGCGGGCAGTCGGGATCGCAGTTGGGGCCGTCGCACACGCAGTCCCCGCTTCGCGCCTGGTTCTGGGTCTGCGTCGGCGTCTGGGCGGGCCCCGCTGCCAAAAGGCCGCTGGAAGAGACGCTCAACGTGAGAACGAGCACCAGTGTCAGAACAATCAGTCGATTCATCGCACCGCCTCCCGTGAAAAGATGGGGTGTCAGAAACACGTCCTGCAAGCATACTTCAGCAATTTGCGTACCATTTGCCGTCGACGTGCAACACACGGCCGAATACCGGCCGAGGCAGTCCTGCTTGGCGATTGAGAACGTCACGAGTATGTGGTACGAGAACCTCGTGTGCCGGCGTTTCGGCGTTCGGGAACAGTTCCGGAAGCTCCTCTGGCGGACGTAAGTTTCCACCGGCGCGGTGCTTTTCCGGTTTGGCCGGCGCCTGTCGCAGTGTGATGTTATGGAGCCAAGCAGGGGCAACACTCGGTCTGGCCGTCACGGCAGCGGCCCGGCCGGTTCGTCACCCCAGCGCCTGCCGGCGGAAATGACCGGGAGCTGTCGCCGGTCCGAGCCAGTGTCTCAGCCGTGCCTCAGTGAGACACGGCTGAGACACTTCCGTGCTTCACGCTGCCCCATGGAGACACGGGGTCCGAGGAGAAGCCGGGCACTGGGGGTCTCGATCAGACCCGCCCAGCCGGCCGGACCAATGGAGCCCACTGATCACCGCTGCGCTACTTCCTCACGCAGGGCCTTGCGCACCCCACCAGCGGGTCATCCAATCCCGACTCCGCTGTCGCAGCCACGGTCAAAGTCACCTCGACCTCGGTGAACTTGCCCTCGAAAGGGCCGACCGCCCGCGCCTTGCGCCGACCTACAGCGCCAGTGGTTGGCGCCCCGACCTAAGCCACTCTCCCGATGACAGCCAGGATTTGGTGGTGATCTTCGGCATCTTGCACCGTATTCCGACTTGGCGAAAAGTGCTCGATGAATGCCAACGGGTGTTGCGGCCCGACGGCAGGATGTTTCTTGAGGAACCGTCGGCCTGGGCGGTCCGTATTTGGGACCTCTTCTTCCACTGGAACCATCCGCGCGAGGCACTCTTCAACCGGAAGGAACTGGAAGACCAACTCAGGATGTCCGGTTTCTTGCTGGCAAGGCGGATCGGCGTATCCGGGTTCTGGAGCTACTGCGTCAGGAAGAACGCTTGATGAGGTGCCGCAACGGCGGCTATTCAGAGGGCAGCTTGAGTGGTACGGGGCCGTGTAGTTCCCAGTCGCAGGCTCCGGCCCCGTGCCCATATCAGACTTCAGATAGGACACAGGAGAATCAGAATGCACGGAGATAGACATTGTTGGGCCCGATTGTTTCCCCTGGCTCTTGGAGCAGCCTTGGGGATCGCGGGGACATGGTAGGCCACTAATACGGTCAGCGGCGATCGTACCTCCGAGGGTAGTATGTCGCCAAAGCCGACGACGACAGAGCAGATCACCCAGAGGGCCAACGGTCCCCGTGCTCGCGCCGATGACCTTTCTCAAGCGTTTCGCGACGCGTCCCTCGCTGTTTTCCCGCAGTAGTGGTAATTAACTGCACTTTAGGCGATCAGAGAGCGAGGGCAATCAGGGCCTCGAAGAGCGTGCGAAATTTGCGATTGTTCGGGGTGCGGGGCAGAGCGGCGAGGAGTTGTTTTTGCAGCATTTGCCGGGAAATCGAGCGGCGGCGGTCGGCGTGCGAGGGGCGCCGGTCGGGGTTGTCCCAGGGACGTGCTCGGCGGTCGGTCAGTTCGGACTTGCTGAGGTCCCAGCAGCATAACTTGCCCATCGTGTACAGCCACTGGTGCAAGTGCCAGCAGCCAACGTTCGACCACACGTTGCGGACGTGTTGCTGTCCCGCGCCCCAAACCTCCTTCACGTCA
>Ga0180437_10002514_pt1 | contig 29072 bp, 25 predicted proteins | sample SS_ome_4_FD_132410 | JGI IMG/M metagenome (GOLD analysis project Ga0180437, IMG submission 132410) | Hypersaline lake sediment archaeal communities from the Salton Sea, California, USA - SS_3_D_1 metaG | ecosystem: Environmental > Aquatic > Non-marine Saline and Alkaline > Hypersaline >...
AATGCAGCCTTTCCGGGGAGTTGTTCCGAAAGTCTGTTTTGTCAATAATTTGCATCTTTTATACACGAGAACAAATTTACTACAGACGGGGCCTGACGTCCCGCCAGGCTCGAAAGACTTTTTCCCATACTGCATCTATATCTTTGATCGCCTCAGGCAGTTCCAGTTCATATCCCCCTCCCGTTCCGGCATCGAGCCGCATGAATCCAGTATTCAGATCACTGATAGTCCAAAAGACACGCCTCTTTCGAGAAACGAACAGATGCGGTACATCTCCTCGGTAGAGTCATTCCCGAAGGTGGTAGTCACTCCGGGGAGCTCGACCTCAACCCTGCCCAGGAGGTAGAGAAGAGCAAGGGCGTCATCCACGTCTCTTCCCGCAATCCCAATCGTGTTGTCGCAGTCGTATATGACCGAGAGTATGGTGTCCGTTCCAGAGCTTTGGGGAGACCGATCATCGATCACCCGCAGTCCAGTATTTCCCGCACCTTCTGTGCAAGGTCATTCGGTGCAAAGGGCTTCTGAAGGAACGGGATGCCTGCGTCGAGCACGCCGTGACGAACGATGGCGTCGTCTGTGTATCCTGAGATGTAGAGCACCTTCATCTCTGGGTAGAGACCCTGAAGTTTATCTGCAAGGGCCCGTCCACTCATCCCGGGCATTACCACATCGGTGATGAGCATATCGACAGACCTGTCAGACCACTGCTCCCGGCCCTGTAAGGCTTTCTCCCCATTTTCAGACTCGATGACAGTGTAGCCGTAGTGCCGAAGGATATTCGAGATCAAATTCCTGACAATATACTCATCCTCTACCAGCAGTATGGTTTCACTTCCTCCCCTTGAAAGGGTGCGATCCTGCCTTGATTCGATTTCCAGAAAGATGTCGTCTACCCTGGGAAAGTAGCACTTGAAGGTTGTCCCTCTGTCCGGTTCACTGTACACCCAGATGTAGCCTCCGCTCTGCTTTACAATCCCATACACGGTGGAGAGACCAAGACCTGTTCCTTTTCCCTTATCCTTGGTTGTGAAAAACGGCTCGAATACATGCTTCTTCGTCTCATCATCCATTCCGTGACCCGTATCCGTCACGGAAACCAACACGTAGCTTCCCGGATTCCCGTTCAACCTCCCGTCAAAATAGGCCCGGTCCAGCTCAACGTTCTTGGTTTCGATTATCAGCTTTCCTCCATCGGGCATCGCATCCCTGGCATTCACCGCCAGATTCATGATCACCTGCTCGATCTGGCCCGGGTCCGCTTTAATCATCCCGAGATCTTTCTCGAAAAGGGTAAAGAGCTCGATGTCCTCGCCGATGAGACGCCGAAGCATCTTGTCAATGTTGGCAACGAGCCTGTTCAGATCAATGGTTTTCGCCTGCATCATCTGCCGGCGGCTGAAGGCGAGGAGCTGCTGGATGAGGCTCGAGGCTCGATTCGATGAGTTCTTGATCTGCTCGACGTATTTCTTCAGCTCCTGGTCCATTTTCGGATGTATGAGAAGAATATCCGTGTATCCGATAATCGCAGTGAGGAGGTTATTGAAATCATGTGCAACACCACCCGCCAGTCTCCCGATGGCTTCCATTTTCTGAGCCTGGAGAAGCTGTCGTTCCTTCTGTTTCAGTTCATCCTCTGCCTGTTTGCTCTCTGTAATATCGGTAAGAAAATTGAGTGTGGCAGGACGCTTTTCCCAGGTGATGAGCACCGCACTGATCTGAAACCATCTCGTGCTCCCGTTCTTGGTGACAATGCGGAATGAATAGACATCAGGCACCTTTTCACCCCGAATGCGTTTCAAGTGAGTTGCCTCCACGAGCGCCCTGTCATCGGGATGGATGAAACTGGTAAAGGGCATGGAAAGCAATTCCTGCTCGGAAAAGCCGGATGTACGGCAGGTGCTCGGGTTCACAAACTTGAGTATGCCATCCTGTGCAATGACTATGGCTTCCCTCGTGTTCTCAACCACAGAGCGGTATTTCTCCTCTGACTTTTGCAGCGCTTCCTCGATTTCCTTACGCTCCGTAACATCCCTGACGATCCACTGTATTCCATCAATCCTCCCCTCGACCTTGATGAGGCTGATATCAGCCTCCCCCCATTTGAGAGAGCCGTTTTTGCATCTGAACTGAAACGTCGCGTTCCTCATCGTCTCCGACACCATGATTTTCTGAAAAATTTCTTCATGACTCTCGAAGTCACCAGTAACTGTTGTAGGAAGCTTGGTAAAGTGTTTTCCCTCTATATCACTCTTTTTGAATCCTGTAAGGGAAAGGAAGGCTGTGTTTACCACACGTATGTATCCGTCCATGTCACTCATGATGATCCCGTCCGGTGCGAGCTCGATAAGATTCCTGTACCGTTCCCTTGATTCGACAAGGTTGTGTTCGACCTTCTTGCGCCCGGTAATGTCCCGCACAAAAGCCCACATGCCGACAGGAATGCCATTCTCCCTAGCCAGATAGGTCCGGATCTCGATCGGTATGCATCTCCCGCTTTTGGACCTGTACTCCTTCTCGTAGATTTCAGAATATCCCCTGGTAAAGACCTGTTCCTGGAGGATTTCTCTTTCCCGTGCGTGCCACTTTTTCGGAGTGATATCTTCGAAGGTTTTTTTCCGGATTTCCTTATCCGTATATCCAAGCATCTTGAGAAATGCTGAGTTGAACTCTGTGATTCTGCCCTTCATGTCAACGAAGGCAAACCCGTCGCGGCTCCCTTCGTACAGCTCTCTGTAGCTTGCCTGAGCTTTCTCGAGCTTTTCCCTCAGCTCGTCACGCTCCTGTTCGAGCTCCGAGAGGCGTTTCTTCAGATCCAGAATGCCGATGTTCTCCACGTTCATCTCGTTTTTTAGCCCACAGAATTAATAAAGGCGACAGCTGTCGACCAGCCGTCATCCTGAAGAATGTCCCCATTCCTCTATTAAATTATGATCGAAAACCCGGTGAGTTTCAATGAATTCTCGGTTTAATTCCCGTGATCTTCGATTCAATGATGCTTGTACGAGAGAATGCACAGCAAGGGCGGCAAAATCAGCACAAATGCAGCAGTGTTCTCTCAGAGAAGGTCTGAAGCGAGCTCCGCAAGCTGAGAACGTTCCCCTTTTTCAAGGGTGACGTGCGCATAGAGCGGCTGTCCCTTCATCTTATCAATGAGCAGGGTAAGACCGTTGCTCCGGGAGTCCAGATAGGGTGTATCGATCTGATAAGGATCTCCTGTAAACACCACCTTGGTTCCCTCCCCTGCACGGGTAATGATGGTTTTTACCTCGTGAGGGGTGAGGTTTTGAGCTTCATCGATAATGAAAAAGATCTTGGAGAGATGCCTCCCCCGAATATAGGCGAGGGGGGTGATAACAAGCTTTTCGTTCTCCATCATTTCATGAACCTTTTTCACCTCCAGAGACCCTTCCTGGAACTGATGGAGGATCACAGACAGGTTGTCATGCAGGGGTTGCATGTACGGTTCAAGCTTGCTCTTTATGTCTCCTGGCAGAAACCCAAGGTCTCTGTTGGAGAGGGGCACAATGGGTCTTGCGAGATAAATCTGTTTGTAGTTTTTTCGTATCTCAAGGGCTGCAGCAAGAGCCATGAGCGTTTTGCCTGTTCCCGCCTTTCCTGAAAGTGTGACCAGAAGGATATTATCATCCATGAGTGCGTCAAGGGCAAAAGTCTGTTCCGCATTCCGCGGGATTATTCCATAGCCGCGCTTCTTTGGCACATGCCTGAGCAACTCCTCCTGCTTCTTGTACACCGCAAGCGCGCTCTTGGTGTTGTTCCGTATGATGAAGTACTCGTTCGGGAATGGTTTGGCGGTGAATCCAAGCTTCTCAGGACTGATTGCCCCTTCCCTGTAAAGGGTATCAATGAGCTCGCTTTCCACTCCTTCCAGAATATTCTTGCCTTTGTAAAGCTGGTCGATGTTCTTTATCTTGCCGGTCTCGTAATCTTCTGCCCTGATCCCTATTCCCTTCGCCTTCATCCTGAGGTTGATATCCTTGGACACAAAAATTACGCGCTCTTTCCCGTACTTTTTCATCAGGTTGTAGGCAACCGAAAGGATCCTGTGGTCGGGTTTGTCCTCCCAGAAAACCTCCTGAAGATAGTCATCTTTTTTGATGTTCGTATCAACCACGATACTGCCCCCAGAAGCAAGCTCAAGACCTTCATTCAGGAGCTGGTCTCCTCCCAGGGCGTCCAGTTCTCGAGAGAACTCCCTGGCGTTATAGTTGATGATTTCATTTCCCCTCTTGAACTTGTCGATTTCTTCGAGCACAGTGATGGGGACAATAACGTTGTGTTCTTCAAAGGAGTAGATACAGCGGAAGTCATGGAGTATGACATTGGTATCGAGTACAAAATATTTGTTCTCATCATTCCCACGCATATAGGGTTCCTTTCTGTGGACACTCCTCATTCATATTCTCTTCTTGAGGTGAAAATAGCGACCAAAAAGTGGCTCCATGTGTGAAATATTCAGAGCCGTAAAAATTCATGAATGCATCCTGGAAAAGAGCTTTATTTTCTTTAAAAGACACACTAATGTAATGTATAGTAATAAAACAGAACTATTTTCGCAACGGGTATTTACAGCAGAGAAGCAGCACATGAAAGCAATTGACGACGGCACGAGGAGGATCATGAGAATTCTCGCGGAGAAACATGATCAATACGCCGGCTCCAGGGATCAGTTGAGAAAAACAGAAGAGCGCGATGAAGAACTCCTGGATGCCTACTCCCGTGCGGTGATAGGTGTCGTGGAGAAGGTCGGTCCAGCAGTGGTGGCGATCAAGATAAAAAGAAGTGACCTTTCCACGCGCTATGGAAACGAGGGCGCGGGTTCCGGAATCATCATCGCTCCTGACGGCTTCATTCTCACCAACGATCACGTCGTTTCTGACAGCTCTGATATAGAGATAATCCTCACAGAAGGGAGCAGCTACCGGGCAGAAGTCATCGGGACAGATCCCGCATCCGATCTTGCAGTAGTCAGGGTACCAGGCAACTTTCTCCCTTCAGCGGAGCTCGGCGATTCGGATATACTCCGTGCAGGTCAGCTCGCTATTGCTATTGGTAATCCTCTCGGATTTCAAAACACGGTCTCAACCGGGGTGATTTCCGCCCTGGGACGTGCCCTGAGAAGCAGATCTGGTAGGTTGATCGAAAATATCATCCAGACCGATGTTCCGCTGAATCCGGGTAATTCCGGCGGCCCTCTGGTGGATAGCAGGGGGCGAGTCATCGGAATCAACACGGCGATGATCTTCTCAGCCCAGGGGATCAGATTCGCCATTCCCATCAACACTGCCAAATGGGTTGTGGGGGACCTTGTACGCTTTGGCAGGGTGAAAAGGGCATTTTTGGGTATCGTCGCGCAACTGAGACCCCTGAGCCGGCGTTTCATTCGTCTCACCGGGAAAGAGTCCAACAGTGCACCGGAAGTCGTCGCGGTGGAGCCTGCCGGACCCGCAGACAGGGCAGGTGTTCACAGTGGTGACATCATTCTCGAAGTGAACAACGAGAACATCAGTACCGTGGATGATCTTCACCGCTTATTGGCGAAACACCCCCCGGGCAAATTACTGACACTCACACTTTTTCGCAAGGATCGGGTGTTGAATGTCTCGATCGTCCCTGGAGAAGCTTGAGAGTATCGATCAGGGCGTGAAGAGGGGTTGGGAAATGACACACTTCGAAGAGCAGCAGGAACAGTCAAAGTGGGAGACCGACAAACCTCAGCCGGCTCTCATTGATCTTGAAAAGTCTGGAGCAATCAGAGGAGAAGTTCTGGACATCGGGTGCTGCTCCGGAGAAAACGCCCTCTACCTTGCATCGCAGGGATACTCTGTAACCGGGATCGACTCTTCGCCTACACTCATTGCCAGAGCGCTTCTCAAGGCTTCAAAACGAAACCTGAAAGTGAAATTTCTCCTGTTTGATTCACTCAAGATCGAGATCCTCGGTATGACTTTTGACACCGTCATTGACTGCGGCCTCTTCCACTCCTTTCCTCGGGAAACCCGCCCGCAGTATTTAGACAGCCTCCATCAGGTCCTCCGACCTGGGGGTATCTATCACGTTCTCTGCTCCAGCGAAGATGATCTGGGGAATGAAGGTCTAAAACAGACAACAAAAGATGAGCTTGAGCAATATTTTCAAAAGGGATGGGAAATTACCAATATATCCAGAATAATGCTTGAAACCCGCGAGCAGGAAAACTGGGACTGGGGTCTTCTCGCCTCTATTCTCAGGCTCACCTGAAGAGAAACCATACCCATTCCCGCCAGTGCAGAAGAACGCAATTCAACCCTTGAGGTAACTTTTCTCGATTTCTGTTATCTTCAAAAGCCGCCTGGTGTGCCGCTCTTCCCCGCTGAACTTGGCTGCAAGGTAGGTCTTCACGATATCTCTGGCGAGCTCCACTCCGATGATACGTGAGCCGAGCACCAAAACATTCATGTTATCGTGTTCAACACCCTGATGCGCTGAATAGGTGTCGTGACAGATCCCGGCACGAATTCCAGGAACCTTGTTCGCAACAATCGAGGCACCCACTCCGCTTCCACAAATCAGGATGCCACGCTCCCCCTTTTCTCCTGTGACCGCCTTCGCAACTTCCTCAGCAAAATCCGGATAATCGTCCGAGCGGTCGTATGTACGTGCTCCGACATCCACTACCCTGTGGCCGAGTGCTTCAACATACTCGGCAAGGATTTTCTTGAGCTCGTATCCTGCATGATCTGCACCAATTATGACTCGCATCTGTCTGCTCCCCGCTGTAGAGTAATCTTCTCTTCATTCCACGTCTTGGGGTGCGCTCAGGACCAATTACGCCTTCCCTACAAACTGCTGAACACGCACCGGAAGCCTGTTCAGCACACGTACTTCTCTTCCGTACTTTCCGAGCGTTTTTTCCACGAGCACAAAATCAAGTCCTGGAATGAGCACGTCATTCCATTTATTCCCAATTCCCCTTACTGCAACATCGAGCATGGTCACAATCTGGTTTCCCAGTGGGTTCTCGGAGCTCAGGGTTATGGCACCATAAAATTCCTGGCATTCCGTGTACCCCGCATTGTGGGTCCCTGTATAGGGCTTCTGCCTCACAAGGTCGATTGATATGCCGAACCTCGAGTTCACCTCTTTCTCTCTTCGCTTGAAATAGTCCACAAGCGCCTGCTCCTGGAGTTTTGCAGGGAGCCCTTTTTCTGCAACTTCCTGATAGGCATCGAATCCTACCTGGAAAGCTTCCTCTACAAAATCAAGCCAGAAGTACTGATCAGCGGAGATCTTTGAGGGATCCTGAGTTGCAACCACCGAAACCCTTTCACAGGCAGTCAGTCCATCCCGCTTCGGTGCCACCCCCAGGTGCACGAAATCACCTTCCTCGATCCTCCTGTTCAACGCTTTACCGATGAGTGTACGGTTGGCTTCCCCGGAGGTAACCATGAGATCGACTCCCATCTCCTCCACTCCCAGCTCGTAGGCTATGACGTATCCCCATGCGGCGACCTGCGTCTCATACATTCCAGGTTTCAGCACACCAAGCATTCCCTCGATCATCACGTCTGCAATGTGCGCAGCCTCCTCGATGAGCCTCATCTCCGCATTCGATTTCTCGTATTTTATCCTGTAGTACAGCTCCTGGGCATCGATGATTCTGTCTCTGCCACCGAGATAGTCAGCAAGGAACTCATAGATGCTCACTGGAAAAACCTCTCTTGGGGTTAAAAGCGCTATTCCATCCGGCTTTCCTCCTGCTGCTTCTTCTATTACGTCCTCGACTCGCTCCGCATCGACCGGGTAGTCTTCATCCGCAAGCTTGAGCATTTCCACCTTATGGATTTTGGTCCCTGAACGCGGGGAAAGCTGTTCCGCCACATACCCTCCTTCCAGGCCGGCGAGCAGGTGGAAACCGTTTTTCCCGATAACCCCTGCCACAGGCTCGACTGAGATGTTCGTGTTCCCTCCAAGGTAAGGTACGTCGCCGTTGTAGTGCTCGTCTGAGTACACGATCCCGCACTGAAAGCCCCTGCGTTCAAGCGAGGAATACAATTTCTGCTGTCTTTGTAAAAACTCCTCACGCCCGATTCTGTACTCCCTGTCGAATTTTGGTGCACGCTTAAGCAGCTCACCGACGAACTCACTCTCCTTTCTCCAGCGATCAGTCTCCATGGTCCTGCTCCTGTGGAAAATCCGCACTTTGCCAGTGCTGCAAACTGAGGGGAATTGCCCACCATTTCGAGCGGTCAACCCCTTATCGTATTCTGATTTCATCACATTATATACATAGACGTTTGTGAATTCAATGAAAGATTTTCTAAGCCCCTGTTCAAACATGCACGCTCTCCTGGAGATCCCTTTCAAAACTGTAATGTCCTTGAAATGGTCCTGTAAGTAACCGCATGTATATTAAGAAACATCAATGAAAGTCACAGAAAAAAAATCACGACTGGAGGGAGAAATGAGGTCAGGAGTCAAAAGAACATATCTATTTATTGCAGCTGCGGTCATAGGCATGTTACTGGTATTCGCCGGAGCAGGCAACAGAGCTGAAAAACAGGCGAGCGCACAATCGTCACCTGCGGAGGTAGTGGTGATCAAAGACGAAAGCGGATTCACCACTGCGATCAGCTCGATCGCTGAGGCAATGATTCCGACTGTGGTTCACATCGATATCACTGGAACAGTCGTACAGCAGGCACCTGCATTCCCCTTCGGAAACGACCCCTTTTTCCGGGATTTCTTTGGACCGCAACAGAGACAGCAGCGGGTCCCGATCAGGGCCCTGGGAAGCGGGGTGATCATCAGTGCGGATGGATATATCATCACCAACAACCATGTGGTCGCAAATGCGGAAGAGATAACGGTTGAGCTCTACGACGGAACCACACAGAAGGCTACTCTCGTGGGCGCAGATCCGAACACGGATCTTGCGGTGGTGAAAATTGAGCCAACATCCAACATGAGATACGCAACACTCGGAGATTCTGATGCGGTGAAAGTGGGCGAATGGGTAGTTGCTATCGGATCTCCCCGGGGGCTGGACTGGACAGTAACCGCCGGAATCGTGAGTGCGAAGAACAGATCGGAAATCGGTGCGCTCGGACCGGCAGGGTACGAAGATTTCATCCAGACAGACGCATCCATCAACCCGGGCAACAGCGGCGGCCCTCTCATAAACCTGAGGGGTGAGGTGATCGGCATCAACTCCCTTATCGTGTCCGCCTCCATGGGTTCAGAGGGACTGGGATTTGCCATTCCCTCCAACATAGCGAAGGACATATCACGCTCACTGATCGAGCATGGCAAGGTGGTGCGCGGGTACCTGGGAGTGAATATACAGGACATCACTCCTGAAATGGCACGAGGACTGAAGCTCGAGAAGGATGCACGGGGCGTGATCGTGACCGATGTTGTGCCAGGAAGCCCCGCAGAGAAGGCAGGTTTAGAACAGGGAGACGTAATTTTACAGTACGATGAAAAGCGTGTTGAGTCCGTGGCTAAGCTCAGAAACATGGCTGCAGCCACCGCTCCTGGTCAACGTGTGAAGATCGCAGTCTCACGGGAAGGTAAAGAGCTCGAACTCTTCCTCACTGCGGGCGAACTCGCACGAACGCAGGAGAAGCGCAGACCAGCCGAAAACGATCTCCTGGGAGTATCCGTGGATACGGTCACTCCACAAATCGCAAAACAGTTGGGAATCAGAAGGGTTGCCGGTGTGATCGTCACAGAGGTGATTCCCGGAAGTGCAGGGGAGAGTGCGGGGCTTCAAAGAGGAGATATCATCTACAGGGTAAACAACTCGAAAGTCGACAGTGCGGATGAGTTCGACAGGCGGATCGCAGAAGCGAAGGGACAGGACAATGTGATGCTTCTCGTGCGTGATGTGCAAAGCGGGAATTCAAGATACATAACAGTCACTCTCAAATGAAAGAGTTTATCAAACAACTTTAATCCTTCGGATTAAAGTTAAAACAACTCCGATCTGAAAGATTGGAGTTGTCAGGGTCCCAACCCCCCAACCCAAGGCTGTGCCGGTGACCCTCGGAAGAGCGGAAACCGGTACAGTTTTTATAATCAGTGTCTAAGTTTCGTACCGCCTTGAGAAGGATACCCGGGATAGGTGTGGAAATCCCCCGGTCGAATCATCGATGCGCCCCCAGCACGGTCTCTTCGATCTCTCTCACCTGGGAGCGATAGAGGGAAGCGATTCCGGCGCCATAATCGGCGATCAGCTGTATGATATCTCGCGGGCTTTCCTCCCGATCCGGTCCGTTCAACCGGTCGCCCGCATCTCCGAGACCCGGAAGTATATAGGCTTTCTGGTTCAGTGCAGGGTCCATCCAGAGTGTAAACACTTCGGCATTTCTCAGGGCCCGGATGATGCGCAGTGCGCCCTTCAGCGCGGACACCACATTGAAGGTCCTGATCGAGCGGGGCCTGACTCCCTGGTCCAGAAGGTAGCGCACGATGGTGATGAGGCTTCCTCCGGTCGCATTCATGGGATCTGCGAAGAAAAGGTCCTTCCCGTCGAGGATCTCCAGGTCAAAATAGGAGCGGTCGAGATCCAGTGCATACTCCATTGTGTGCTCCTCCTTTCTGTCGTCCCGGGAAATTTTAAAAAGCGCAAAGGGCGTTACGTATCTGTTGGATGTATACTCCTCGATTTCCTTCGAAAGGATCATCGAAGGGAGGAGCGCACCTCTGAGCATCACACATACCACGGCCTGTGAGACCCGCGCATCAATATTCGGAATCTTGTGTACCGCATAGTTTTGTACAGGGAAGCACACTGGGGTTCGTATAACCATGTAGTTTTTCTTTCTCAGCTTCGTTCCAACAAAGGCGAAATTAAAGAGCAATTCATAGGCCCGCTGTACGTAGTAAATGAACTCAGGTTGCTCCGTACGGACGTCTCTGAGCTTCGAGATGAGTCTAGAGGCCTCGCCGTGTATCGTATAATGAGTTTCAAAAGAGTACACATGTATGGCCGGATGTGCGGTAGTAATCTTCTGCATCATCTCGCCCATCTTGTTGTAGAGATTTATGAGCTTCTTCTCCGCCTGATTTTTCTCTGTCTTCACTTCCGCTGAAGCGTAAATCTGAAACAGTTTCATCGCCTCTTCATACTTTGCACCCATGGCTTGAATGTGGCCTTTGTCCTCTTGCGCCAAATATCCGTCCAGGTCAACAGCACGCAACAGCACTCTGTCCATAGATATCCTGTCTCCTCTCGAATCTCTAAAATATTCTCAAAAACCCGCCCAATATGGTACGCCCTTTTTCCATGTTTCGCAATTATAAAGTGATCGTGAAAAGAAAAACATGCACGTTTCTGTTATGACGAGGCAGGTCTGTTGGAGTTGTGACTTGACCGAAGTAAGTTGGTAAAGTATCTTTCAAAAGCTTTCCCGCTTTAGAAAAATTATATGTTTCTGCATCGAGGTGTCGACAGTTCGAAATTTGCTTGAGGTACCCCTAAGAATGTGGAACCGCACACGTATTGGCAGTCATGTAATCCTATGAACGGAGGAGACAAATGAGCTGGAAGCTCCTGTATCTTCTCATTGGTATCGTGACATTTCTCGCAGGTATATGGCGGATTACCCGAAGGGGAACGCTCTTTCCAGGGCTCGCAGGCGTTCTTTGGTTTTTCATAATTCTTTTTCTCTTCTATCTGCCAGAGGTGTACAACTTCGTCCTCATAAAAGGCGTTCCTTCATTTGGAAGACTCCTCAACTATATCCTGCTCCCCCTCTTCCTCATATTCGGTTTTATTGAGCTCAGGCAAAGGCGTTGATAAAAAAGACCTGCAAAGAACGCAGGCCTTTTTTCATCCACTGGAATGTCACAATTGCAGTGCACCCCACACTCCCCGGATGCTGCAGTTCGTCGGTGCTACAGCTCCTTCTTGCAGAAGTACCAGTCCTTGCACTCGACTCCTTCTTGCTTCACGCGCTCCTCAGCCATCTCCTGGGTGTTGGGGGGCGGAACGATGACCTTGTCCCCTGGTCGCCAGTTTGCCGGAGTCGCAACGCCGTGCTTGTCAGTGGTCTGCAGCGCCTGGATGAGCCTCAACATTTCGTCCATGTTTCTTCCGGTGGAGAGTGGATAGTAGATCATTGCCCTGACCACCTGCTTGTCGTCGATGACGAAGACGCACCTCGATGTCTCTGTTTTGCTCTCACCGGGCATGACCATGCCGTAGAGGGTCGCAACCTCCTTGTTCAGGTCAGCAATTATCGGGAATGTGATCTTCTGGCCGAGCTTCTCCTCCACGTTGCGCGCCCATGCGATGTGTGAGTACACGCTGTCAATGCTCAGCCCCATGAGCTCGCAGTTCATTTCTCTGAGCTTCGTATGAATCTGTGCAAACCCTATAAACTCCGTGGTGCATACCGGGGTGAAATCAGCCGGGTGGGAAAACATGATCAGCCAGGACCCTTTGAAGTCCGAAAGCTTGATCTTCCCGAAGGTGGTGACCGCCTCGAACTGGGGCGCCGGCTCTCCGAGCCTCGGCATGCACACCTCAGGCTGTTCCTGCATTTCTTTCAACTGCTCCATATTCTACCTCCCTTAGGTGAAATTATGATAATGAATATCATTATTAGGAAATAATATTTGCTCTTCCAGGGCTAGACCAGTATAAATTTCAATAAACCACAAAAAAAGGAAAAAAAATGGAAAGGCTGAAGGGAAAGGTTGTATATCTCACCGGCGCATCCCACGGTATCGGACGGGCCACCGCTCTCCTGCTCGCTGAGCACCTGGCACAGCTTGCGATCTGCGGGCGATCAAAAGCGGCATTGGAAGAGGTGAAAAGAGGGGTCGAGTCCGCAGGTGCTCCGAAGCCCCTTGTGATGAGCTTCGATCTCTCAATAGAGGAGGATATTCTCCGGTTTTACGGGGAGGCAAAGAGACTCCTCGGCCCTCCGGACATTCTCATCAACAACGCAGGGTTCAACCCCAGGAAGGCGCGCATACAGGATGTGGGTACACAGGAGTTCGACAGCATACTCTCCGTGAACCTCCGTGCTCCCTTCATTTTCATGCGTGAGGCGGCACGGGATATGGGAGAGCGGAAATCTGGTCACATCGTCAATGTGCTCTCAAGTGTCTGTCACTACAATATCGAGCTCATGGGAGCCTACACCGCAGCGAAAAAGGGGCTTCAGGGCCTCACAGATGTGTTCAGAAAGGAAGTGCGTCCGCGGGGAGTGCGAGTGAGCTCTATCTATCCAGGGGGAACTGACAGTAATTTCCGATCCGAGCGCCGCCCTCTCTACATGCGGCCTGAGAGCGTTGCACAGGCGATTGTCGCCACGCTTACCCTCCCGGAGGATCTGGTTGTGCACCAGTTTACCTTCCGGCCGATGGTGGAGGACAATTTCTAAAAAACAGGCAAATTGGCACATTCTGTCGTATAATGGGGATAGAACCGTTCAATCAGGAGGATTTTCCATGGGTGAGTATTTCTCTCAGTTGCCACCGAAGATACAGACCCACGTGGCAGAGATAACGAAGTCTTCAGGCCTGCCAGAAGGTGAAAGCTCCCTCGAGCTCATCGCACGGGCATGGATAGAAAAGAGAAACATGTTCGAGGAGCAGGTGAGGAGCCTGCACATGGAAGAGGTGGACCGATTTCCAAAGGAAGATCCCAGGGGAGCGCTCATGCTCACCTACTCCGGCTCACTTCTGAGCATGGGGCCGCTCACCGCTGGGAAAAAGTCAATAGAATACGCAAGCATAGGGCTGCGAAAGGATGTGCCGGACTCTCTTCACAGGGAGAATGCAACACCGGCGAGCGACATCCGCATTGATCAGGTGCTCGCTTTCGAGGAGGGGCCGATAAAACAGAGCTCTCCAATCCTGGTGATTGCCGTATGCTCCCCGGATGTGGGTATCGAGGAGCAGGAAAAGAGGATCCGTGAGGCCACCATATTCCTCACCAACGGGTTTGTGAAAATAAACAGGACTTACATCAGGCCGGATGAGCGTATTCCTGAACAGTTCACCACAAAGACCATCGTCTCCTATGTTGCTGCAAAGAACGATATCTCCCAGAAGTTTGCACGCCAGATTCTGGATGACTACCTGCAGGTGGTCGAGACTGGAGTACTGCTTGGTGCACACGTACCCTTCGGGAAAATCGGAAAGCTCTCACTGAGAAAGAGGATTGCTCAGAAAGCCCGGGTGATGAAAAACCCCGCAACGGGTGGGGAAATCACGGTAAAGGCAAAACCGGAATCCTATGTTCCAAAAATTTCCTTCAGCAAATCTCTCAAGGACAGGGCGCAACAGGTAAAGCTAGCCGGTGATTAGCCTCTTCTCTTGGATGACTTCCTTTTCACGCGTGCTCCGATTCCCCTGGGTTTCCCAGCTCCGGTGTGAGTCCCAGCGGAACTCTTCCCCACAGCCCGGCGTTCGGATGGATTGGATTTCTTTTTGGCCTTCTTTACCTCTGCTTTTACCACTCCTGTATCGAAGACCAGACGCGTGTCGCCGAGTTTTATGAGATCACCCGATCTGAGTACCTTGGTGGTCACCTGTCTGTTGTTCACTGTCACCGGACCCTTTGAAGAAATTGTATATATTCCGTCCTTCACGGCGATCTTCGCCTGGGTCTCCTTAATCTTCGGGTCGCCGCTGATCGTCACGTCTGATGATGCGCTTGTTCCGATGGTAATCCCAGCCTTCATCTTCGTAACCGGAAGCTGGTGTACCTGGGTTCTCTTCCCCGCAGAAGTATGCACTGAAAGGCTCGGGAGCGCTTTCTTCTGCTCGAATTTTAAGAGAGAGAGGACCCACAACAGAGCGCAACCCGCAGGTATTGCAATAAAAATCCGCCAGTCAAGCGATTTGCTTCCCAATCCGAATAGAGTCCCGGAAAAATAAAATCTCTCGGCTTCGGTACGCGCATCTTTCGCGGTATACACTACCTGCACTGGTTTCTTCTCAGCAGGCATCATGGTTGCCTTATAGGAGATGAGATACTCCTGGAGAATCTGCTGACGTATCAGATTGTAAAGATTCCTCAGCTGTGCAGGGTCGAATACCCAGAAGTATGCGCCTCCTGTCTCCTCGGCGATCCGCTTTAGATTCTCCCTGTCCGCTCTGGCGCTCAGCCCGATGGTGAATACCGAAATGCCCTCTTGTTGGGCAAACTGTATTGCTTGTTCGATGCCGTGCCGTCTGGGAAAGTGGGGGTTATCCTTCAGCGGAAAGTCCTGACCGTCGGACAGCAGAATGATCACTTTTCTCCCCCCATACGTCCTGAGCTCGTCCACTGATTGGTAGAGGGTTTCATAGAGCTCAGTGTACGCTTCTTCCTCAGCCGGCCGTGAGATGCTCTGGAGTATCTTTGCGATTTCTCCCTTGTCGTTGGTGAGATGGATCTTCGATTCGACCCTCACGTTGAAGGTTATGAGCCCTACCCTATCCATGGGGTTCTTGATATTGTTCAGCAGCGAGGAGACCGCCTCTTTCGCATAGGTGATACGCCACAGCTTCGAATCGCTTGAATTCCTTTCCTTTCCAGAAGCATCCCAGTACATGCTTCCTGAATTATCCACCACCAGGAGCAGCTTGATACCCTGATTGATGTTTACCCCCCTTTGAAAGGATTGGATCTGCCTCTGTTCCCCCATTTCGTACAGGGTAAAGTTATCCTCTGTCAGGTTCGGAACAGGGTCCCCGTCACGATCAGTCACGCTCACGTAGACGTTGACCCTCTGGTTCAACAGGAGCCGTGAATTGTCTATCTGTGAGATCCTAACGGTATCGGAAAATGCCTCCCCCCCGCTCAGAACCAGACCGCAGAGCGCAAAACAAAAAAACCCAAAGAGCAATCCTTTCACTGATCTACCCTCCCTCCCCTCTCTCTGAAGAGGAACTGCGCATCACCCATCCGGATTACGTCACCATCCTTCAGCTTCCTGCTCCGGATCTTCTCGTCGTTCACATATGTCCCTGTCTTTGAGCCCGCATCGGTCAGGAGATACTCTCCCCTCTCTCTGGTGATCATCGTATGCACCCCTGAAGTACCCCTATACCCTTCAATGCCAATCTCAGTTTTCGGGGATGCTCCGATATTCGTCACCTTCTGGGTGATCAGGAACTCCCTGTTTTTGGATTTTCCTCCCAAAAGCAGGAGCGAGGCCCTGGATAATCTGTTTTCAACAATGCCGTAGAACATGCCTATGAGGAGACCCAGAACTCCAAAACCGCACAGTCTGGCGTACCACGCAAAGGGAGTGAACACATTGAGGTATTCCACTACCAATCCCCCGATAAATCCTCCGCACAGGCCTCCAATGACCCCGTTTCTTATCTTGGCCCAGGAGAGACTCCGAATCCCGTGCACCATGGCAATGCAGAGGCCAAAAAGTGCCCACCCTATGGATCTCGAAATGGGAAATCCGATCCTCTGCACACTATAGGCAGAATGGAAGATCACCGTCCCGAGAAAGAGCAGGGCCGCCTGTCCGGCGATGAACCCCACGGCACCCGCAACCACTCCGATCACAAGACCTGTGAGAATTCCATTTCTGATCTTTACCCAGGAACGGGAAATGATACCCTCACTTGCTCCAAACCCTCCTCCCATGAACACACCCGCGGCTACCCCGAGAGTGATGTTGAGCAGAAGAAGCGTCGGTATGGCTGCCTGAAAATAGAGAACGAGCTCGATCAGTGGCCACGCGAGAACTCCGGCCAGGATTCCGCAGAATCCGAAAAACAGTATTCGTGTAAAAAGTGTCATATGCGACCTCGTGAATTACTTTTTTACAATTGATATTTTTTTATCCTCCGCGCTGTAGGTGACCTCGAGCAGGGTTGTTTCATCCGGAGCAATTGAAAACTGGTAATTCTCAACCCGCCTCTTGTCCTTCATCACAGTCAACAGGTAGTTACCCTCTGCAAGCGGAAACTCTTTTCTCCCGGCAATTGTTTCTCCATACCTGACAAATTCTTTCTCCTCTCCACCGAGGTAGCTCTCCGTTCTTCCATCCACGAGCAGCGTCAATCCGGGATAATCACTCTTCACGACGAGCCTTCCGGGTTTTTTGATAAGACCCACTTCCACCCGGACCGAGTCAAGATCGTTCTCCACAAAAAATTTTACGGTCTGGGGATAGTAGAAGGGAGCTTCAAACCGGAGTGTATAGCTGTTTCCGGATCTCAGCTGGCCAGCCAGAAAGCGCCTCAACCGGGCACTGTTCTGATAGTCCTTCCAGTTGATCCATTTGCCTGTTTCTCTCAAATAGAGAAGAATATCTGCCGAACGGTAAAGCGACTGACCGCTCACACTGTCATAGACTCTTGGATACACTTGAATCGGCTTCGAATCGCTCTGCCGCAGGTTGAACCCCAGTATCTGTCGTTCGTAGGTCTTCACGTTTTGCTTCTGGATCGACCGCGGATTCAGAAAAAGCGTCTTCAAGAATTTTGCGTTCTCAACATAGAGCTCAAGATCGTACAACCCTGCGGGCAGATAGAGCACGCCCGTGGAGAGAATCTGTGGTTCGGTACCTTGCTCTTTTTCTCCCTTTTTAAAGAATCGAGAGAAGATGCCACCAGTCTTTACGCCGCCTGTTGTTTTCCTTCTAAAATCGAATAGTCCACCTGATCCAGCAGACAGCTGGAATTCGTGCGTTGTGTCTTCTCCCTCTGTGAGAGGTTTGAATATGCAGTAGGCATACATCAGCGTCACATCCTTGTAATACCGCTCCGGAACGTCTACCCGCACCTCCGTGGCGCCGTACTCATCCTTTTTCAGGTACTCATAATAATATCCCTTCTCGTGGATGTAGCGTGCGCCGACCGCAATGCCTGCAAGCACCGCACAGCCGATTGCAACTTTGAGCCGGAATCCCTTTCTTCTTCCGCCGATTCTTCGTGAAGGAAGGGAAAATTCAGTTCCCGCGACGTAGCTCTTGATAACCCTGTTGATCACCTGCTGATCTCGAAAACGTCTGGTAAACCTTTCGAGTTTTCCTATGATCTGGCCGATGTTTTTGTATCGCCTCGTCACTCTGTGGTGCATGGATTTACTGATGAGACGACGCAGCACACCCGGTATGGAGGGATTTATCCTCTGGGGTTTTGTATAGATTCCCCTGTTGATCCTGTTGATCGATTCGGCGGTAAATCCTCCTGTAAAAGGCTTCTGACCAGTGAGCATTTCATAGAGCACCACACCCAGTGAATAGATATCTGCCCTGTGATCAACTTTTCTGGTGTCAGCGATCTGTTCCGGGGACATATAGGCAGGGGTTCCCAGAGTCATACCTGCCTTTGTAAGACCGTCCTCATCGGCTTCCTTGGAAGTGGCGATTCCAAAATCTACGAGCTTTACTTCACCCCCTCTGGATATCAGTATGTTCGCTGGCTTTATGTCTCTGTGTATCACGCTTTTCTCATGGGCATACTGCAGTCCCTTGCAGATCTCCAAAAAGATCAGGATCGCGACACTCCCCGAAAGTCTTCCTTTCTCATCTATGAGCTTGTCGAGCCCGATTCCGTCCACATACTCCATTGCGATGTAGTAGGAGGAGCCCTCCTTGAAATGGTCGTACACCTGGACGATGTGGTGGTTTCTGAAATCGAGCATGAGAGAAGCTTCCCGCTTGAATCGCTGGATGAAGCCGGATCCTCCTCTGAGAGCGAGCTGTTTGAGGATTACATAGCGCTTCAGGGTTGGGTGCTTGGCCTTGTACACTGCGCCCATTCCACCCCGCGCAATCATCGCAACAATTTCGTATTTACCCACTCTGGTCATTTGTTTCGGCATATGATAACTCTTCATCCTGTCTTCATTCGTACTTCCACTTCACTCATGTCCGAAGACTAGAATTCCTGATCCGTGAATTTGGTTACATTATTCTCAAGTTCAAAGATATCCCTGTCAAGCTGGATCGGCCCTTCAGGCTGTATCAATGCCAGTATAAATCTGTCAGGATTGTGAATTTGCACATACCTCCCGCCGGCTCTGAGATGATACCGGTTCCTGATCGGCCTGTGTCCCCCAAAATAGTAGCATTCATCCAGATTCTCTGCATCGAGGTAGTGGGAAAGCATTTGCTCTACGCTTTCCTCTTCCGCTTCATCGTTCGCGGTCCACGTGAGCCCGTATACAACCTCTGGATTGTCCCTGTACTCGATGATATCCTCACGTTCATACAGGCACAGGGGTTCCGCATGAGAAACGAGAAAGTTATTCCCAACCGCAAGGAGGGGAAGATTTTTTTCAAAACTGGCGTAGGAATCAACAAACTCTTCGCCGTAGAACTTTTCCATGTAATAACTTACCATTTCACCTTCATAGGTGAATTTTCGGAAGGCGTAGTTTCCGTTCCCGTGCTCGTTTCGAATGTTTTCATGGTTTCCCTTGAGGAAGTGAAAGTTCGAACCAAAGGCACACTTCACCTCCATTACCATTTCCATCACAGCCATGCTCTCTCGTATCTCTTCGTCCATCGCCGTGTGGTGTTTGAAGCTTTCCCTGTACTCCTCAAATGCATGTGCCCATCGTTCGGCCGCTCTCGCTTCTGCATGAAAACCGTCACCCACACAAACGATCTGAAGCAGGTCATCTGAAAGCATCTGCAGATTGCTCCTTTCTCCCACGGTGGGAGCGAGCAGGAGACTTAATAAAAAGTCGACTCGTGCGTGCAGATCAGGAACGATGATGGTAGGGATGTAATTCTTGAGCTGGACAAGACCTCCGGGCTGTTCACTCGAAGAATAGGGACGAATCTCAGGGTCCTCTCCTGCAAGCACCGGATGCACTCTTTCAAGAACGGTGAAGTACTCTTCCGGCAAGGGAGGGATGTCCCGCATGTGAATATGGAGCAGCCTTTTTCTCAGCTCGACTGTGTCCTCTTCCTGTGAGAAATCCTCTACTTCGGTTATATCCATGACGATTCAAACAAAGCGTGTAGAATCACCGGAGTCAATGCCCCACACTCGGGTATCGTGCGCGGAGAATGCACCACTATCATTCTGAGATTATCGTCTTGTTTACCTCGACAAACTCTTCCCCGATGATCTGTGTAACCTCCGTTATCTTCTCTTCCTGCTCTTCTACGCTGAGATCACCCGTAAACACGGCGATCTTGAATATCTGAGAGGTGCTCTTTACTGGTCCTTTCTCGAAATCAATCGGTTCGTCGATGTTTATATCCTTCGCAAGTACTGAATCTTCCCGTTCGGCCAGATCGGGTACATCTTTTCTGAGGCCTATGCTCATATACTGAACCTTTCTTGTGTTCTCCTGAAGCGGACCAATGTTAATGAGAGAGCCCGAATAGGTGAGAGCAAGCACTGCCCGCTCATCCTCTTTCGGAAAACTCTCTATTTCCTCCATCTTCATTTTTTGTGTTTCTTCCTCAAAGGTCTTCTTTTTTTCGAGCCAGGCCTGAGCAATCATCTCGACGGATTCCTCCCCCTCAGGCAGACCTGATATTTTCGTGATCTCTCTGATGTGCCCCTGGAGTTCATCTGGGATTTGATCAAAATATTCACCCATAGGATATCTCCTTTTCTTTTACATTCATCTAACTATATAGTATATGTGTAAGATACCACACCTTCCAGTAAATTCTAAATATTTATGAACTTTCAACAGTGAAGCGCACCCTCACTCCCATAAGCCCCGCATCTCCCCCTGTGTCTTTATCATCGCCTGCACCTTCTGATCGAAGGAATCAGCTGTAGGATCCTGTGACGCAAATGTGCGTATATACTCCTGCCTTTCGGTGTTCAGATGCGAAATCTTTTTTCTTATCTCCGCCCGCTTCTCCTCAATTTTTTTCAGGTATTCCTTCCTTTCCTCCAGGCTCATTGCACGCATTCCCTGAGGGAGCGCTTCGTCACTGATGCTCTTGAGCTCCACATCGCCTCGTGTGACCGCATCGAGGAGATCGCTCGTGCCAAATTCGGTTTTCTTTGACCTGTACACCGCTCTTTCAGCGGCTGCAGGGGCAGCCATTCGTTTCACTGCTTCAACCCTGGCCTCGGATGCGACTCTTGCTTCAGCGCTTCCATACACCACTGCAGTCGCCTCGAGCTCGGCACTGAGCAGTGCAAGCTCATCATCGACAGGGGTGCGGATCGTGTGCATGCCTCCGGATTGCGGGACATGTGCATAGCTCCCCTCCGCTGCTCGGGCGATCTGCTGCCACACCTGGCGCGTATCCGGTGCATCTCCGCACTGCACAGTATTGATGATGATATCGCTTTTCACCGCATCACGGCAGATTTCTCTCCAGTCGTAACCGTCTTTGTAATCCATGTGGGGTGGAGCATCTCCGACTAGAAAAATGATCTTCAGCCTCGCCTCGAAACTCCAATCCGCATGATGCAACGCATCGTGAAGCGCTCTGTTCACGTGCTCGGGTGTGTCACCCCCGCCGTCAGCATTGAAAGATACAAGGCTTTCATACACCGCATCCAAGTCGTCCTGCAGGGGAATTATTTTTGTCACATATTCATCCTCTTTATCCCTGTAGGCAACAAGCCCGATTCTCACCTCCGGTGTCGGTTTTGCGCTCATGATCTGGTTCGCAATGCTCCAGATCTTGAGTTTCGCTCCTTCGATAAGACCACCCATCGAGCCCGTGGTATCAAGACAGAACACCAGTTCTACTGTCGGTCTTTGCTCTGCTTGCGCACCTGATGCGACTGTCACACATGTCAATACCACAAAAACGAAATAGAGAGCTATTCTCTTCATATCGCACCTCCGCAGGATTTATTTTTCTAAAAGCTGATCTGCTCCCGGAACAGCATCGCCTGCACGCGGGGGAAACTCCCCCAGGTCATACATGCACACTACTCGATGATTCTATAACACTTTGATCCGAACACCAGGATGACGTTCTTTCCGCTTGCAAGGTACCGCGCAACCGCGGGGCCTTCCCTCAAGAGCTCAAAATAGCGATGGCTCAGGAATTTCAGATGTTCAATATCCATGCCTTCCCGGTACGTTCCATCCACCCAGACCCCATCCCTGAGGTAAAACGTCTTCACACCCACGTACTTCACGGTCCCTGAATCTGGCTCTTTTATCACAGCCCGCTCCTTCATGGAAAGTATGTCCAGTGACTGCGTCACCGCTTCATCTCCGGTGGAAATACTCATGGCAGCCATGTACCGTTCACCCTTCTTCCGTGCCTCGGTCTCTAAATTTCCGGGGATTCCCCATCGCACGAAATCGGGTTCCCGCTCAATTATGAGGTAAGAACTGTAGGGCGTCACTATCCCATACTCAGTGCTGAGACGGACGATCTCGTTCACAAGTTCATCCTTTTCGCCCCGCAGACGTATCTCGCTCACCAGATAGCCGATCTTTCTCGCTGCCCACAGGCGGGGGATGAAATCTCCCGATTCCTCCTGCTCCGGGAAGTTGAAATTATAGGATATTCTCCGAATGCGTCCGTTCGCACTTCCAGTCAGGGTCACCGTGGTCTCCCCATCCCCACTGTATCTCCCCATGAGGAGAATCTGCTCACCGTCGAAAATGTCCGGGAGCATCACCGGATACAAATCGCTTACCCTGATCCTCCCGAAATCGATCTGCACATCCGATAAAACCGGCTCACTGATCTTCCTGAAGAGAGAGGACACTCTGCGGTCCAGGTCTTCGCCGGGAAGGACATATTCGGCGCGCCCGCGATGCGCTTCAGCGATTCTGTCGAGCAGGTGGGCGTTCACATCTACCCCCACCCCGAAGACAAACACCCGGGCCCCTGCGCTGTTGACTTCGGAGAGGCTCTTCAGTAGAAGTCCTGTATCCGTCTCCCCCACAGTTGGTTCTCCATCTGTAATGAACAGCGCCATTCTTGGCCTCATTCCATTTTCAAAGAGACGGAGCGCCGCTTCAAGGGCACCATGTATGTTCGTACCGCCACGTGCCTCAAAACTGTCGATGAATTCCATCGCCTCAGCACTTGTTTCCGAACTCGCATGCTGAAGTGCAGGGCGCAGCTCCTGCACCGTCGTAGCAAACTGAACGATCCCGAATCGGTCATCCGCTCTCAGGTTCTGAATGCAGAAGCGAAGGGCGGCCTTCGCCTGCTCGATTTTTATTCCCCTCATGCTTCCTGAAGTATCAAGCACGAATACCACGTCCTTGGGAGTCGGTTTAAGATCATCTCCCGCGGAAGAAAACCAATCGGAAGCTTTGCTCCCGGCGGAAGCTTTGCTCCCGGGAGAAATCAACATGAGAAAATATCCTCGTGCATCCGTTTTCATCGGAACATCACTTTGAGTAAGAATTTCAGAACCCTTCAGGTCCTCTGAACTCGAAGGATCAGGCGAATTCAACACGTTCGGGATATCAATTGCCCTCGTGGTGTCTCTGTGGCAAAGGACGCTCATACCGATATCTCTCTCAGATACGGTGTAGTAGAGCACGAAATCCTTGTCCGGTTTGAGATTCTCTTCTTCATACCCGATCTTCGCCCTGAACTTCTTCAACTCGGTGTCCACCTCATGGCTCGGGCAGTAAACACTCTTGATCGGCGCGGAAGACTTGATGTCCACTACCACCGAGACTTCCTCGAGTGGTAGAGGGGAAAATCGCTCGGTATCCAGCGGATACACATACCGGTAGGTTCCGGCATCAAACTGAATGACCTGACTGTAAGCGATTTCGATTCTCGTACTGCCTCCTGGCCGAATTGGATAGACACGAACCCGGTACATTCCCCGCCCCATGTACTCCAGAAGCCCCGGGTCCTTCATCTTTCGCACAATATCTTCATACACCCTTCTGGCCTCGTCACTGTCAAGGAGCTGCCCTCTCATCATTTTTCCATCGACAGTCATCATGAAGTCTGTTACCGCCGCCTCATCCGGTATCGGAAAAATGTAGGTCCCTTCCAGGTCCGTATCCCTTTCATTTCGAAACTGCTGCACGATCTCAGTCCGCGCAACCCTGTCATGAATGTGAACGCTGGCCCTGTGAAACTGCACAGAGAGTGGATGCGGTGCAGCACCGGTAGCCAGCATTGGTCCTCCGTACGGAGCAACTGGTTCGGCAATCAAAAAGCCATCTCCCACAGCACAGAGCGCACAGGTTAGAAAAATCACACACCCCAGTAGGATAATTGCTGTTTTCATTTTTTCCCTCCTCTGCTTTTCAATTGATTAGACAGGCATCACGAGAAAAAGTTCCCAAGAATTTTATGAAGAATGGCTTTCATCTGGTTGGAGGAAGAAGCAATGATTCCCGTTTCATTTGGTGAGCTCAATCGATACCGTAATCGTCTCAGTTGAACCTTCGATACCTGCAGTACTTTCAATGCGCCCTGTTAGTGTCTCGAGTCGATACTGGCCATATTTGCCCAGGTCTTCTAGGAACTGTGCATAGCTTGCCATCGGGATTTCAAAAGTTATACTATCCTGGCTTTCGCCATTCACCACACTTCCTGAGTATCGATTCACGAGCGCAAGGATCAACTCGATCTCCCGGGCAGATCCGTACTCCATGTCCTGCTCTGAGATCGACTTCTTCGCCATGGTAGTGGCCTCTGGTTTTTCCTCCTGCTCTGCCTGAACAAGGCGGAGGAAAATACGCACATCGGTTGTGTGAGGAGCTTCCGCAGGCACCTTGAGGCCCGGCTCCTCCAGAGACTCTGGCTCCGGTATTGCAGGCGCCTTCTGCGGTACGATCTCAGACATCCCAGGTTCCCCTATGATTTTCTCCGGTTCTTCCCTTGGTTTTTCGGATACCCGGGCCTTCTCGATCTTTTGCTCATGCTCAGCGCGCAGTGGTGCAACTGCGGTATTTTCCGGCGGTTTTTCTGACAATTCCGCCTGCCTGACTTCTTCTGGCAATCTTTCCATTGGAGATGTCTCTTCAGGGAGAGTAAGCTTAAAACGGGAGAGGGGTAAGGCTTGAAGAAGCAGGATGACCACAAGGGCCATGCTCACCGCCGCAGCGAGCTCAAGTGGAATCTTCCGCCCCAAGGGGAAGAACAATTTTTTTACAATTCTTTTGACCACCGGTTCCCGATCCAGCCGTTCGTGCAGTCTTTGCAAAAAGTCATCAGGTGCATTCACCTCAGGGAGGAGATCGAACCTCCTCCTCATCTCCAGAAGAGCCTCGAGCGCTTTCGAACAGGATTCGCAGGAGCCAAGGTGGCTCTTCAACTCCCCCATCACGACTGGATCGAGTATCCCATCTGTGTACTGGGATAACAGTTTTTTTGCTTCTTTACACTTCATTTACATCATCCCCTCGAGGGTGTGCCGGAGCTGATCCCTGGCCCGGGCGATCCTGCTTTTGACGGTCCCGAGACCACACCCCAGAATGCTCCCGATCTCCTCATAAGAGAGACCCTCTATGTCACGAAGGACGAGGGCGGCCTTATGAGTTTTTGGAAGAGAATCGATCGCTTTCTGAAGAAGCGCTTCGTTTTCCCTTCGTTCAAGCACATCAGCAGGCGATGCCGATCCGTTGACAATTTCGCGCTGTCCAGGATTCGGGCTGTTTCTACCCGTTCTGCAGTCTCCATCGGTCCGGGGGATTTCATCGAGCCGAATCATCTTCCGGTGAAAGCGGTATTTGAATGACGAGAGCCTGTTCTTGCAGGTGTTGACCGTAATCCTGTAGAGCCAGGTGGAAAAGCTTGACTGAAACCTGAAATGATCCAGAGACCGGAACACTTTCACGAAGATTTCCTGTGCGCAGTCAACCGCCTCTTCATAATCTCCAGTCATCCTGAAGCAGAGATTCACAACCCTGTTTTGATACCGAAGAACCAGCCTGTCAAAGGAGCTCTTATTCCCGATGAGAAAATCACCGATCAGGCGCTCATCTTCTCCCTTCTCTGTTTGTTTAGACAATGGTCCGCCCTGATTTGTTCCAAAAAGATGCACCCCTATCCCTGTGATGCCACGGGGAGAGATCTCTCAAGCACCCTGTTCAGACGCCGGACGAATCCCGGAAGATCACGGGGCTGGACTCCCTCGAGGAGCAGGGCCTGCTCCAGCAGGAGTCTGCTTCCGTCCTCAAGAAGCGCCCGGTCCTGTGATTCGGAAAGCCTTCTGATGATCTCATGATCCGGATTAATCTCCAGGATAGGTTTCACTTCAGGTATGTCTTTTTGTCCCAGGGCTTTGAGAATCTGCTGCATCTGCATGGTAGGATCCCGCTCGTCAGTCACTATGCAGGATGGAGAATCGGAAAGTCTGTTTGAAGCCCGAACATCTTTCACCTCCTCTCCCAGGATTTCCTTGATCTTTTTTAGAAGAGGGGCGATCTTCTTTTCTTTCTGCCTATCCTTGCTCGTTTTAAGGTCTTCCGTCGTTTCGCTCCGGTTCAGTGATTTGAGATCAATGTCAGCGTATTTACCAATGACGGGAACCACGATCTCATCGATCTCGTCGTCCATGAGCAGTACCTCAATGCCCTTTTCTCTGTACGCTTCGAGAAGTGGAGAGCTCCTCAGGCTCTGCTCCTTCTCACCGGTAACATAGTAGATCGCTTTCTGCTCCGGTTTCATTCTCGTCTTGTAATCAGCAAACCCTGTGTATCCATCCACCGCAATGGACTTGAACTGTAAAAGCTCAACAAGGCTGTCCCTGTTTGCATAATCCTGGTACACCCCTTCTTTCAGAGGTCTGTGAAACTCCTCGTAAAAGGCATCATACTTTTCCCTGTCTTTCTTCAAATTCAGGAGCTCTCCGAGTATTTTTTTTACCGATGCGTTCTTGATGTTGGTGAGTACCCTGTTCTTCTGAAGCATCTCCCTGCTGATGTTGAGCGGCAGATCCTCAGAGTCGATTACACCGCGCACGAAACGAAGGTAGTGGGGTAAAAGCTCCCTGTCATCATCCGTTATGAATACCCGTTTTATATAGAGTTTCACTCCCGGTATGAAGTCAGCCCAGAAGAGGTCCAGAGGAGCCTTTTTCGGTACGTAAAAGAGTGTGGTGTACTGCAATGTCCCCTCTGCTTTCGTATGGATATAGATCAACGGGTCATCCGTATCATGAGAGATCGACCGGTAAAACTCATGGTAATCCTCCTCCTTCAGCTCTGTTTTGGGATGCTGCCAGATGGCGGAAGCCGCGTTGATCTGTTCGATCTTCGGCTCCTTGATTTCCTTTCTCCCCGCACCGGTGCCTTCATAGCGGGTGTCTTCAAAGTGGAGATAAATGGGAAAAGGAATGTGGTTTGAATATTTCTTCACAATCTCCTCGATACTCAATCGATCTGCATACTGCTCGCCCGCCTCATTGAGATAGAGGATCACGGTGGTACCGTTCTCCATTCTATCATCATCCATCACTTCGTAATCGCCCTTTCCATCGCTCACCCATCTGTACGCTCCTTCCTCACCCGCGCGCTTTGAAATCACTTCGACCTTCTCTGCGACCATGAATGAAGAGTAGAAACCGACACCGAACTGACCGATCAGATTTGAATCCTTCTTCGCATCTCCTGTGAGGGATTCCAGGAAGTCCTTGGTTCCAGAACGGGCAATTGTCCCCAGGTTTTCTTCCAGTTCCTTCTCGTTCATGCCGAGACCGTTGTCAGCGACCGTGATGATTTTTTTCTTATCCCCCTCTCCAGTAAGGGTAATGATCCTCCCTGTAGATTCACCAAAGGCAATATCAATGCGGGGACTGAAAGGGAGCTGTTTGTATTTCTCATCGGTCAATGTGAGATATTTCATCTTGTCAAGGGCATCGGATGCATTTGATATAAGCTCCCGTAAAAAGATTTCCGGGTGCGAGTAGAGAGAGTGAATGATAAGGTGCAGGAGCTGGTTTACCTCGGTTTTAAACCTGTGCTTTGACATGATTTCCCTCCTGAAAAATAAGGAATCCGCTCTATTCAATTCTATTCAAAAAATACTATTATTTGGATTTCCTGAAAAATTAAATTTATGAGGACCAGAATTGCTACCCACTACTGTTTTTTCTCTATATACTAGTATTGCTGTTTGCATAAAAAAATTAGATTTTCAAAGATGCTGTGCTAAAATAATGTTATAAAATAAATAATGATGATCGACATGACATTTGAAAGGATGTGCTTGACGAAAAAAAGATAGTCTGATATGAATGTACACAGCAATGCATGATTCATCTTTTTCTGCGGGAGCTTCCTGATGCCCAACTCAAAAACTCTCATTCTCATTAAACCGGATGGATTGTCCAGGTCTCTCACCGGTAATATACTGACACGGTTCAGTGAGACCCGTCTGGAGATCATCGGTGCAAGGATGGTGAGGGTTTCCCGTGAGCACGCCGAGAAGCACTATGAGATGCACAAAGACAAACCCTATTACGAGGAGCTCCTGGACTACATTATGGGAAAGCTTCACAAGAGGCACAAGGTTATGGCCCTCGTGTACTACGGACCTGACGCCATTGAGAAAATCCGACAGATCTGCGGTGACACGAACCCTGAAAAGGCGGAGCCGGAATCCATTCGCGGTCAGTTTGGCCGTATCCTTACCAGCGGGCTGTACGAAAATGTGGTGCATGCGAGCGATTCCATAGAAGCTGCTGAACGGGAAATAAAACTCTGGTTTGAACCGGATGAGATAATATATGACATATACCCATCAGAGGAGAAAATGTTCACGCATTATAAGAAAAGGGTCTGGAAGTAGTGCCCTGCCCCATGGTATTCAAAATATCGGAAAGAAGGAAATCCCTCTTTGATATTCAACCCTGTTCATTCCAGGTTCATTCAATGGTGGGGAATAAATGACATGAAGAAGAGGACTCGGGAAAAATCCGCAAGCCCTCTTCTTCGTTTTCTTCTCAGCACCTGCATGTGCGCAGTGTATTTCCTATAGTTTCCACTATTCTTTTGCTGAGAATCTATAATTCCTTCAGCGCATCCAGGTCGGATTTTTTCCTTCTGGGGGTGACATCTGCCTTCCCCTTCACCCGTGCTGAACCGGCTGTGTTACCGGCTGATTCACCGCGTCTTGCCCTGTCCTCCTCCACCAGCGATGCAGAATAGGGCACATGCTCGGGAACCGTAGCCCTCACGTCCTCCTCCTCCGGCAGTGTCGCCGCAAAGCTCTGGTCAATGTCCTGAC